>Ga0206848_1065_pt1 | contig 27370 bp, 23 predicted proteins | sample Alteio_BWOrgCont_18_FD_152635 | JGI IMG/M metagenome (GOLD analysis project Ga0206848, IMG submission 152635) | Enriched cells from forest soil in Barre Woods Harvard Forest LTER site, Petersham, Massachusetts, United States -... | ecosystem: Environmental > Terrestrial > Soil > Temperate forest >...
AATTACTGAAGCGCGAAAAAATGGTTTACGTGCTGTTAAATAAACCCAAAGATTATATAACTACTACCGACGACCCGCAGGAACGCCGTACCGTTATGCACCTGGTTGAAAAAGCCAGCCGCGAACGTATTTATCCCATAGGCCGTTTAGACCGAAATACAACCGGTTTATTATTAATGACCAACGACGGCGATTTGGCCGATAAATTATCGCATCCGCGCAGCAATATTACCAAGCTTTACCAGGTTGAGCTGAACAAAAGCTTAGCCCAGGGCGATATGAATAAAATAGGCTTTGGATTGGAATTGGAAGACGGTTTAATAAAACCAGATTCTATATCCTATGTACAGGGCGCATCTAAAAAAGAAATTGGTATACAAATACATAGTGGTAAAAACCGCATTGTACGCCGCATATTTGAACATTTAGGTTACGAAGTAGTAAAACTTGACCGTGTGGTATACGCAGGCCTTACTAAAAAAGACCTTACCCGCGGCCGCTGGCGCTATTTGGATGAAAAGGAAATAATTATGCTGAAACACCTGATATAAGCTGAAAGCGAAAAGCAGAAAGACTAAAGCTGAAAGCCATAAAATACAATAAAGTCCAAAGTAGACAGTTTGCTATCTTGAAGATAAAAGCTTTCCTATTTGGGCTTTTTGCTTTTCGCTCAATTTGCTACATTGCGCTTTCTTAAAAATTTATCCTGCCATGAAAAAATTATTGCTTGTTATCGCGTTACTGGCCCCGGTGCTCACTTACGCCCAAAATAAAAAGGCCGCGCCCTCAACCTTCGATCTGCTTATAGGTACTTATACCAGCGGCAGCAGCAAGGGCATTTATGTTTACCGCTTTTATGAGGAAAGCGGCAAAACGGCTTATTTAAATGAAATTGATAGTGTTATCAATCCGTCATATTTAACTGTATCGGATAATAACCAGTTTGTTTATGCGGTAAATGAAGGTACAAACGGCGCGGTAAGCTCTTTTACCTTTGTGCCCAAAACCGGTAAACTTGCCTTTATTAACCAGCAACCAACCAAAGGTGCCGACCCATGTTATGTATTGGAGGATAAAGACCAGAAGAATATTTTTGTGGCGAACTATACCAGCGGCAGCCTGGCAGTTTTCCCGGTGAATAAAGACGGCTCGTTAAGCCCGCTTTCTCAACTGATACAAGATTCCGGCACCGGCCCGGTAAAAGACAGGCAGGAAGGCCCGCATGTGCATACCGCCGCTTTATCGCCCAATGAAAAATATTTATTATACAGCGATTTGGGTACCGATAAATTAAACATCGAACGCTACCACGCTTCAAAAAACCCGCCGTTAACGCCTGCTTCGCAGCCTTTTGTTAGTGTAACGCCGGGCAACGGGCCAAGGCACGTAGTTTTCTCGAACGATGGTAAGTACTTATACCTGATACAGGAAATTGGCGGCGCTATTAATGCTTACACCTATGATAATGGGACGCTGAAACAAATACAATCGGTAAATATGCTTACGCCGGAGATGAAGGGCAATATCGGTTCGGCGGCCATACGTATTTCGCCGGACGGTAAATTTTTGTACGCCAGTAACCGCGGCAACGGCAATGATATTGTAGCCTATGCTATAAACCCTGATAATGGTATGTTAACTTTTGTATCGCGCACCACCTCATTAGGCAAAGGCCCGCGCGATTTCATCATAGACCCAAGCGGCAAATACCTAATTGTAGCCAACCAAAACAGCGATACTATTTATGTGTACAAGCGCGATGTAACAACAGGCAAGTTATCATACATTGTTTCCAAACTTAATATTGGCAACCCGGTATGTTTGAAAATGGTGCCAGCTGAATAGTACAACTGCAGCCATTATAAACAAAAAAGTCCCGCTTTTTAAGGCGGGACTTTTTGTTTTCATAGGTATTAAAAGATTTACATGTCTGCAGTATGCTTTGACAAGTCAAACGGTACAATCACTTTGAAGCTTATATTACGGCCCATGTTGAAAATACCGGGCTGCACACCGGGCGGAACAACCGCGTTATCAAAATATTTAAGCCTGCTCATGTTTGATTGATAGTTTACATTGGCCAGGTTGGTGCCTTCAATAAATATCTCCAGTACGTTTTTGCCTTTTGCATTAACAACATGGGTACCAATGCCCGCGCTTAACAGGTTATAGCCGGCGGTATAGGTTTCTGTGCCATAAGCAGAGAAGAAGTGGTTTTGCGCATCATAATGGTCAAAGCCGGCAAAAGCGTACATATCCTTAAATATGCCGAAGCCTTTGTTATAAGCGGCGCGCAATTCGGAATGGGTATGCAGTGGTGGTATAAAGGGTAGGTATTTAAGGCTATCGGGCACGGTGCCGCCGGTGCCTAAGTTAATGCCCTGGGTTAAGGTAAGCGAGTTTTCAAAATGCAGCCATGGCACAAAGTGCAGGTCTAAACTAAACTCGCCGCCATTAATGCGGGCTTTGCTTTGCACATAGCTAAACTTGCTGTATTCGCCGTTGGGGTCGTTGGCGCCATCGGCATCAACGCGTTCGGGATTGCCGTTTGCATCCAGTAGTTGTTCCTGGAAAATGTAGTTTTGGATATGGTTGCTATAGACTTCAACACTTGCCGAAACAGTTGGCAGGGTTAAAAAGGCGCCAATATCTTCCTGCACGCTAAACTCCGGCTTAAAGCTGCTGTTACCTACGTGGTATATCTGCGAGCCCGGGTCGGGGCCGTTAGCCGATAGTTCGGCAATACTTGGCGCCCTGAAACCGCGCGCTACGTTTCCCTTCAGCAAAAAAGCATCCGAGAAATTATAGGTAGCACCCAAACTGCCCGATACACCCGAAAAGGTTTTATTAAGCGCGCTAAATTGCTGGGCAACATTTGGCGTTGTGGTTGGGTTAGCGCCGGTATATAATGTTGGGTAATATTGCCTTGCGGTATCAATATAGGCAGCTTTACCGGTAAATGATCGGGTATCGTATCTTGCACCACCCGAAATATCTAACTTACCAAAGGTTTTCTTCACCACAAAAAACGGCCCGATATCAAACTGGTGGTAAGCGGGGATAGGGAAATCGGTACTGTAGCCTAAAGTATTATTTTGATACATGCCATTAACCCCAATAGTTGTTTCGTAAGTTTTGGCGATGTTAAAATCATACTTAACATCATAGGTATAGGTAGTTAACTGCAGGTTTAATCCCGGTACATCAGCATCCTCGGGATGGGTATATTCACGGCGGTGGCTGTACTGGTAACCTAAGTTAACCTGTAAATTTCCGCTGCCCAAAATAAATTTACTGTTATCATAAATGCGGTAAAGCTGCACGTGCTGGTGCAGCGTAGGGAGCGCATACGAGTTTAATTCCGATTGTGGAACAATAGGGCGATACGTATCCGCGTCAGTTATCTGTTGGGTAAACTGGCGGGTAAGCGAATCGCGGCTGCCATCGGGTATAGCTTGTTCATCATCAAAAATCGAGGCGTTAAGATAGGAGTAACCCCATGATTTATTTAAGCCAATCATCGCCCTTGCATCCTCTTCCTTAAAATTAGTACCAAAAACGCGGCCATCGTGCTGGTCCTGGTAATCTTTGGCTTGCTTTTCAGATATCACCGTTCCCCATACCAGGCCGTTTTGGTTGCCTTGCAATTTAAACGAGCTGTTTATTAAATCATTATTTGTGCCATAAGTACTTTGCACCGAACCTAATATCGAGCCTTCGGGAACAGGTGGCGCGGTAATTAAGTTAACCACGCCGCCAATAGCATCTGAGCCAAAAGTTAAGCTGGCAGGGCCTTTTATCACTTCCACACGGTCGATAGAGTTTTGGTCCACTTCAATGCCGTGCTCATCGCCCCATTGCTGGCCTTCCTGTCGTATACCATCTTCGGCAGTAACTACGCGGTTGTAGCCTAAGCCATGTATAAAAGGTTTGGAAACATTGGGCCCGGTAGTAACCGCACTAACGCCGGGCAAGGCGGCAATCTCATCAATAACATTGCCCGATGCCGAATGCTCATCAATATAAGTTTTGCCCACGGCAATCATCGGTACGGGATTGCGCTTTATCTCGGTAGCCTTGCTTACGCCTGTTATAACCACCTCACCTGTTTCGATGGTTGAGGCTTTAAGCTGGATGTTTAATACGGTTGTGGTCGAGAAATCAACCTTAAGGCTAATGGTTGCATAACCTACATAGCTAAATTGTACCAGGTAAACACCTTTTGGCACATGATTTAAAACATACCTGCCTTTAGTGCTGGTTGCAGCGCCAATATGTAGGTCGGGTATGCTAACTGTAACGCCGGGGAGTGATGTGCTGTCGGCCTTATCGGTTACGATACCCGTAAGGGTGCTGTTGCCTGCATCATCAGGTGTTACTTTTGCCATGGCGCTTGCCGCCGCACATAGAAATAACAGTGTATATAATAGTTTGCTTAATTGCTGTATAAGTTTCATAAGTAATTAAAAAATAATAAATGGGGGTAAACGTAATTGTTGCCATTTCAAGCGAAATGATAGCATAACGCGTAATCATTTTACCGCCGGGCAAATGATTAAATAAATTAGAACAGGTTTTTAATTAACTGGCTGATGGGGGTGAGCGCCCTGCCGAAAGAATAAGCGCGATGCTTATGAAATGATACTTAACACTTTTATAAGTATAAGCCGCAACCGCAACCGGCGCAAAATGCACCTGGCTGCTTACCGCCATTTGGTTATGCTGCATGGCATCGCACAAGCGGCAATTTTCTGAAATGGTTTGTTTTGGAGATGTTTCGGGGTTGTGGTAAACAACCACTTTATGGCTGCCGGAGTTAGCTTCGTGCGTATGCGAATAAACGATGTATTGCCCTATTAAAAAACAGGCCAGTAACATCCACGCATGGAAAATATGGGATTTATTCCTTTTCAAGTCAGCACGCTATTTACATAGCAGCACAAAAGTAATAATATTTTATTTAAAAAGATATTTATTGCAACATAATTGCAATTATAAAAATTGCACCAAATTATTTAGGCTGTTAAACACGTATATTTGCCTTATGAAGCCTGCCGAGATTAATTTAAAATGGAGCCAACTACAAGACCGTATAGCTGAGGATTTTGACAGCGATAAACCCGATATTAAGGTGATGCTTTTTTTAATAGGCGTGCAGGAACTGGGCCAGGGGCCGCGTAAATTCAGCAAGCGGCAAAAGGAAGAGCTGATGCACATTGCCACCTGCAAATTATTTAGCATGATGGGTTTTTATGAGCTGGAGGGGTTGGACCAGGATGGATGGCCGCATTGGAAACGCACACAGGTTATACCCAATTACACTGTGCTTGAACAGGAAATGGTACTAAAATCATTAATTGTTGATTATTTTGATTCGCTTTAATCTGTTATATTCAACCCAATAAATTAACATGAAAAAACTTATCGCATTAAGCTTTTTACTGGCAATTAGTGCGGCAGCCATAGGCGGGCCGCCAAAAAACCAATATGTACGCATTACAACCGCTTACGGGCAGTGTATTGTTCGCTTATATAATCAAACCCCTAAACACCGCGACAACTTTATAAAGTTGGCTAAAAAAGGTTTTTTTAACGGTACGCTTTTTCATCGCACCATACAAAACTTTATGATACAGGGCGGCGACCCTACCTCCAAAAATGCCAAACCCGGCGTTCAGTTAGGTGATGGCGATGTAGGCTATACCATTCCCGCCGAATTCAGGGACAGCCTGTTCCATAAACGCGGGGTTATTGCCGCCGCGCGTGATGATAATCCGCAAAAAGCATCCAGCGGCTGCCAGTTTTATTTGGTGGAGGGCAAGCGCTTTACCGATTCGGCATTAAACGTTTTGCAAAATACCCGCTTAAAGGGCCATGTAATACCTGATTGGCAGCGCAAAGTGTATGAATCTGTTGGCGGTGTGCCGCATTTGGATGGAAGTTATACTGTGTTTGGCGAGATTGTTACCGGAATTGATATGGTTGATGAAATAGCCGCGGTAAAAACCGATGGTAACGACCGGCCGCTGGCTGATGTGCCCATGACTGTTGAGGTGCTGAGCAAGAAAGAGTGTAAGCAGCTCGATAAGATTAACCCCCCGACCCCCTGAAGGGGGAGTGATAGCTTATTTCGGATTTCGGATGTGGGATTTCGGAATCTAAAATCAATCCATTACACATCTATAAATCCGACATTGAAAATTCGAAATCCGAAATGAAAATAATTACCTATAACGTTAACGGCATCCGCTCGGCTATAAATAAAAACTGGCTGGCGTGGCTGCAGGCTATTGATGCCGATGTGGTTTGCCTGCAGGAAATAAAGGCGACTAAAGATGATGTTGCCGACCTTAACCTTATTGAGCAACTGGGTTATCAGCACTATTGGTTCCCGGCTGAAAAGAAAGGCTATAGTGGTACCGCCATTTTCACCAAACGCACACCCAATCGTATTGAATATGGCTGCGGCATAGTCGATTTTGACCGTGAAGGCAGATGCGTTAGGGTTGATTTTGACGAAGTGTCGGTAATGAGTGTGTATTTTCCATCCGGCAGCAGCGGCGATGAGCGGCAGATATTCAAATACCGCTTTTTGGATGAGTTTGGCAAGTACCTTACCCTGTTAAAGGTGGACCACCCGAAATTGGTGATATGCGGCGATTACAACATTTGTCACCGCCCTATTGATATCCATAACCCCAAATCAAACGCCAATTCCAGCGGCTTTTTGCCCGAGGAGCGCGAATGGATGGAGAACTTTATTGAATCGGGTTTTGTGGATACCTTCCGGCACCATAATAAGGAGCCGCATAATTATACCTGGTGGAGTTTCCGCGCCGGGGCACGCGGCAAAAACCTGGGCTGGCGTATTGATTATGCCATGGCGAGTAAAGAACTGGAAGATAATATCAAACGAGTAGCCATACTGCCCGAAGCCAAACACTCCGACCATTGCCCGGTGCTGTTGGAGCTTGAGTTTTAACACAAATCTTAATAAATTAGCTATGGCATTATTAAAAAGATATTGGTTTGAATTTGTCAAATCAGGCATACCGCTACCGTTAGGAGCAGATTTAGGTGCCGGTGTTACGGCTTTTAATTATGAAGATGCTATAAATATTTTGACGACTGAAATATTTAAGGATATTCCTTTTCCGGAAATAAAGAAGGTAATAGAAGACGTGGATATATTAACGTTAGATGCGGGGCATGTTTTGCCTAATATGAGACCATCTAACTTGAGAGGGGTTTGGTACCCATTTTTATATTTACATTAATAATTGCTTGCGCTCGTTTGCAACGAGTGCTTAAAATGGTTTAGCGTCTGCGACGCTCCTTAAATCCCGCTTTTTTGTACATTTGCCGCATGGCATCCATCAAACCATCAACTCCAAAAGGAACCCGTGATTTTTCACCTACCGAAATGGTGAGGCGTAATTTTATTTTCGATACCATAAAAAGCGTTTTCCGCAAGTATGGCTATCAGCAAATTGAAACGCCTGCGATGGAAAATTTGAGTACGTTGATGGGTAAATATGGAGATGAGGGGGATAAGCTGATGCTCAAAATTAGAAGCAATAAGAGCCTTCATGATTTTTTGCTTGAAAAACACCCCGATGAATATTCTAAAAACGTAATTGAAGAGTTTTTTAAATTATATGGTTATGAATGGCTTCCAAGAGCCTCCGAAAGGGCATTACGTTATGATTTGACCGTTCCTTTTGCGAGATATGTAGTAATGCATCAAAATGAAATTACATTACCTTTTAAGCGTTTTCAAGTTCAAGCCGTTTGGCGTGGAGATCGCCCACAAAGAGGTAGGTATGTTGAGTTTTACCAGTGCGATGCCGATGTGGTTGGCTCGCCATCGCTGTTAAACGAGGCAGAGTTCATCATGATTTACGACGAGGCCTTAAGCAAACTCGGCTTAAAGGATTTCAACATAAAAATTAATAACCGCAAAATATTATCGGGCATTGCCGATGTGATTGGCAAGAGCGATAACATTATCGACCTTACTGTGGCCATCGATAAGCTGGATAAAATAGGTTTGGATGGTGTGATTAAGGAACTTTTGGAGAAGGGCTTTACCATTGAGGACATTGAAAAATTAAAACCAGTTATTTTGCTGGAAGGCCCTAACGATATAAAACTGCAAAGTTTACGCGATGCCTTAAAAGATTCAACCATCGGTTTAAAAGGCTGCGATGAACTGCAAACCGTGTTTAATTATATTGCTAACTGCCCGCTGCAAAACGCTACGCTGGAGTTGGATATCACCCTCGCCCGTGGCTTAAACTATTACACCGGCGCTATTTTCGAAGTAAAAACCAACGAAGTTGCCATGGGCAGCATTGGCGGCGGCGGTCGTTACGATGATTTGACCAGCATGTTCGGTTTACCAAACCTTACCGGCGTTGGCATATCCTTCGGTGCCGACCGTATTTACGATGTGATGGACGAGCTAAACCTGTTCCCGTCTGATACCAACCAAACTACAAAAGTGCTGATATGCTGTTTTGATGCCGAAGGCGAAACCTATGCCCTGCCTTTGCTGCATAGCCTGAGACAAAACGATATTAATGCCGAACTTTATCCCGCCGGCGCCAAAATGAAAAAGCAATTAGACTACGCTAACAACAAAAACATACCTTATACCATTGTTATCGGCAGCGATGAAATGGAAAGCGGATTATTAACTTTTAAGGATATGGCCAGCGGCTTGCAGGAAAGATTAGGTGTTAAGGAGATTGTTGAGCGTCTGACATTATAACAGACTTACGAAGTTTTGAAAACTTCGTAAGTCACTGTCTGATGATTATATCAGGCTACTTTCCCTGGCTTTGCTTTTTTCAATTACCTGTACGTAAAAGTTTTCGTATTGCGGCAGGATGTTGGCCAGGTCAAATTCTTTGGCGCGGGCAAGGGCGTTATCTTTGAAGGTTTGGAGGCGTTTCTCATCCTCCAAAATATAAATGGCTTTTTCGGCCATACCGTCAACATCGCCTACGTCTTTTAAAAACCCGGTTACGCCATCAATATTCAGTTCGGGCAGGCCACCGGCGTTGCTGCTGATAACCGGCACTTTACAGGCCATGGCTTCCAGCGCGGCCAAACCAAAGCTTTCGGATTGAGATGGCATTATAAACAAATCGGCTACGGATAGTATTTCTTCAATAGCATCCTGCTTACCTAAAAAGCGTACATCGGAGCCCACACCCAAATCGCGGCATAACTGCTCGCAGTCGGAGCGCTCCTCGCCATCGCCCACCATTAACAGTTTGGATGGAATCTTTTTTATCACCTTGGCAAAAATGCGCACCACATCTTCAGTACGTTTTACCTTGCGGAAGTTGGAGGTATGTATCAGTATTTTTTCGCCTGCCGGTGCAATGGCCTTTTTAAAATGGTCCTTTGCCTTCAGGCTGAAACGCGACAAGTCGATAAAATTGGGTATTACTTTGATATCCTGCTCAATTTCAAAAAACTCGTAGGTATTACGCCTCAAATCTTCAGAAACAGCAGTAACGCCATCGGATTTATTGATGGAGAAAGTAACCACCGGCTTAAAGGTGCGGTCGCGCCCTACCAGGGTAATATCAGTGCCGTGCAAGGTGGTTACTACGGGTATATAAATGCCGTAGGTAAGCAATATCTGTTTGGCCATAAACGCCGCCGAGGCATGCGGAATGGCGTAATGTACGTGCAATATATCCAGTTTTTCAAACCTTACCACATCAACCAAACGGCTGGCCAGGGCAAGCTCATATGGCGGGTAATCGAACAGCGGATAGTTGGATACCGATACTTCATGGTAAAATAAATTAGCCGAGAAAAAATCGAGGCGGGCAGGCTGGTTGTAGGTTACAAAATGAACCTGGTGGCCGTGGTCGGCAAGGGCTTTGCCCAACTCCGTAGCAACTACACCGCTGCCGCCGAAGGTTGGATAACAAACTATTCCTATTTTCATTTAATATGCTGGTCTGTTTCAATAAACCGCATTTAGGGTTTATTATGCAAGTTTAACAGCTATTTATGTGAATAGTGTTACGCGGATGTAAATTATTTGGTGATGTTGGATTTCGGATTTAGTTGATCGGACATGCACATCCGAAATCCCACATCCGAAATTCGAAAAATTATCACAACCCCTTCGCTATCGCCTGGTAAATCGCATCCTGTATGCGCGGGCGTATGCGCAGACTGGATAGTTTTTCGCCAACCTGGGGGTTTACCCGGTTGGATAGGAACACGTATACCAGGCCGCTTTTAGGGTCAACCCATACGCAGGTACCGGTGTAGCCGGTATGCCCGTAAGTTTCGGGCGAGGCCAGTTCGGATGGATAATGGTGGTCGGCAATGGGGTCCCATCTATCAAAACCTAAGCCACGGCGACTAACAGCCGATTGTTTGGCGGTGAATAAATCGACCGTTGCAGGTTTAAAATATAGGGTGCCGCCATAAGTGCCACGATTTAACAGCATCTGGTACAATATGGCCAAATCATTAGCCGATGCAAACAAGCCCGCGTTGCCCGAAACATCGCCCATTAGTGCGGCTGTTTGGTCTTCCACATAACCATCCAGCAAGGAGTGGCGGAAAACCTGGTCTTGTTCAGTAGGTATAATCACATCCGGCTTAAATCGGTACAATGGTAAAAATCCGGCGGTTTTCATGCCCAGCGGTTCATAAAAATCGGTTTGTACCGAGGTGTTGAGCGGGGTTGAAGTAACGGTTTCCACAATCTCTTTCATTATCACCATGCTCAAATCGCTGTATACATATTGGCCACGGGTTTTTAAGGGCGAGTTTAATATGGTGGGCCACATTACATCCTTAAAATAATCCTTCCGCAGGTAATAATTATCGGATACTTTGGTTGGATACGCCGCTGATGAATCGATACTGTGATCGCTTGGTTTCAGCTTTTCATAAGTTGGGATATCGGGTATCAAACCTGCCTGGTGGGTCATTAGTTCGCGCACCAGGATATCGCTTTTGTTGGTGGTGCGTGCCATGGGCAGGTACAGCCCCATGCTGGAATCGAGCCCTATTTTGCCCTGCTCGTATTGGTGCATTACCTCCATGGTGGTAGCGGTAACTTTAGTTAGCGAGGCGATATCGAAAATATCCGTAAGCTTATCGGGCAGTCCATCGTCATAAGTATGATGGCCATAGGCTTTATTAAAAATCACCTTGCCATCCTTGGCTACCAGCACCACGCAGCCGGGTGTGGCGTGCATGTTTATGGCTTCGTTGGCAATTTCGTCAATAGGCAGCAGGTTATCGGAGTTTACCCCGGCATCTTCGGGCACGGTGTATTGCAGGCGGATTTTCGCCGTTAAAAAACCCATGTTGGTGCTGTAATGCGGCGTAAACGTACTGCTTAGTTTTTGGGTAATGGCCACGCCGCCGAAAATTGCCTGCGCGCTAAAATAGGCTGCAACCGGCGTTTCGCGCGGCGACCAGATAATAGGCGCCGTAATACTGTTTAACTGGTTAAATGCGCTGCCGTTACCAAAAAGTGCAATTACCACGTTTTTGAGTTTTTGATTTTGCAGGATAAAATTTATTACCTGCGGGTTATTGGCATCGGCGGTATTTAGCTGGATGATGAGGGTGTTGTACCACTTTAAATCTTCACTTAAATCATTAACGCTTTTGGCACCGGTGTAAGCGCTGCCGTTAACTATATCGACCTGGGCATATTTATTCAGTAGGCTGTCAAACCCTGTTGCATTTGCATCGGTGAAATGTATGCTGGCAATTTTTAGGGTATTAAGGTTTTGCAGCGGTACCAGGTATGAAGCATTATTTAATAATACGGTTGAATTTTGAACCAGGCTTTCTTCGGCTACATAGCTTTTGCCGCTAAATAAGGGCGGCTGCGCGCAGGCCGAATTAAATAATATAAATAGAAACAGAACAGAAACAGCGCATTTGCACTTATTTTTTCTCATAAACTTTTTCACCATTAACATAAGTTTTTAGCACCTTAACTTTTGGCAGGGCCGCGCCGTTTACTTTCATTATATCGTTATCCAAAATCACAAAATCGGCAAACTTGCCGGGCTCAATGCTGCCTTTTTCTTTTTCCTCAAAATTTGCTTTGGCAGCCCAAATGGTCATGCCCTTTAAGGCTTCGGTACGATTGAGCGCGTTTTCGGGCTGAAAACCATCTTGGGGTTTGCCACTCAAATCCTTGCGCTCAACTGCGGCATAAAAGGTATAAACAGGGTTTATATTTTCTACCGGGAATGATGTACCCAACGGCAGCCAGCCGTTTTGTTGCAATAGCTGTTTATTTGTATAGGCGTATTTAACGCGGCTGCCCAGGCGCTTGCCTGCCCAACCCATATCCGATGTGGCATGTAAGGGTTGCACGGATGGCACAATACTATAATCGCCAAAATAGTGCATATCCTGCGGATCGACAACCTGCGCGTGTTCAATGCGCCAGCGTCTGTCATTTTTGCCTTTTAAAACACCGGCATATATCTTTAACATCACCCGGTTAGCCGAATCGCCAATGGCATGGGTGCATAACTGGAAACCTGTGCCTGCCAGTTTGGTTGCCACATCCTGTAAATGTTGGGCGCTGCTGAGTAACATACCCCGCCAGTTTTTCTGGTCGGAATAAGGTTGCAGCAAGCATGCCCCGCGCGAACCAAGTGCTCCATCGGCATACATTTTAATGCAGCGCACATCCAGTTGTGGGGTTGTATAAACACCGTGTTTTGCTAAATAAGCGTAAACTTCGGGCCTGTCGGCAAGCATTAAATACATGCGCATTTTAAGGTCGCCTTTGTGCTGTAAGTTATCAATAGTGCTTATGCGGGTATAAGGCACGCTGCAATCATCAACCGTGGTTAAACCTACTGCAAAACAATTTCGCTGGGCAGCCAGCAAGCCGGTTTGTATATCATCATCAGCAGGGGGCGGTATTTTGCGGGTAACTATGCCTATGGCGTTATCCAGCAGCATGCCTGTAAGCTTGCCTTTTATGGTTTCTATAACACCGCCGTTAATCACCTGGCCGGGTTTTATGCCGGCTATATTTAAAGCAGCCTGGTTGGCAACCGCGGCATTATCGCCATCAATACGGTACAATAAAACAGGCCTTACCGGGAACAGCGAATCCAGCTTGGCCTTGTTGGGGAATTGTTTGTTTTTCCATTTATTCTGGTCCCAGCCGGTGCCTATTATCCAGCCATCGGTATTGGTGCGGCCGTATGAACTTACGGAATCCAGCACATCCTGCCAACTGCGGGTAGCGGTTAAATCAGCTTGCTGCAGGCCTATGCCATAATCATAAAAATGGGTATCATCATCAATAAAACCCGGATACACGGCATGGCCGCCCACATCTACTACCTCGCGGGCAACATATTCGCTCTCTAAAGTAGCCGAATCGCCAACGGCAACTATTTTACCGGCATTTACCACAAAGGCATTTGCAATAGTAAAATTGCTGTCTACCGTATAAACCACCGCGTTTTTAACCAACAGGTCGGCATTAAAGTCCTTTTTCTTACAGGCTGTCCCGATAGTAACCAGTATAATAAACAGCAAGGGCCACAGTTTTTTCATAAGGTAAACGTTGTTGTGCAAGTTTAATTAAAACTATAAACTATATACAACTAACAAATCGTAAAAAAGTTATGCTATCAAATATTTAATTTAGCATCCTAATGTTCCGCATGGGCGGAGAAGGGAAAATTTTTAGATGTCAGATATTATTCAGCTGTTGCCAGATTCCGTTGCTAACCAGATTGCCGCAGGCGAAGTGGTACAGCGCCCGGCATCGGCAGTGAAGGAGTTGGTGGAGAACGCGATTGATGCCGGGGCTGATAAAATACAGCTGATATTAAAGGACGCAGGCAAAGCGCTGATACAGGTGATAGACAATGGTTGCGGCATGAGCCTGACCGATGCCCGCATGAGCTTTGAGCGCCACGCCACCTCAAAAATTAAAAAAGCTGAGGACCTTTTTGCCATACGCACCATGGGTTTCAGGGGCGAGGCCATGGCATCTATTGCCGCCATTGCACAAGTTGAGCTAAAAACCCGCCGCCACGAGGATGAGTTGGGTACCTGCATTTTAATTGAAGGATCGGAAGTAATAAGCCAGGAAGCATGTTCGGTAAATACGGGTACATCCATATCAGTAAAAAACTTGTTTTACAATACGCCTGCCCGCCGCAACTTTTTACGGAGCAACCCGGTAGAAATGCGGCATATTATTGATGAGTTCCAACGTGTGGCCCTGGCCAACCCGCAAATATTTTTTACCATGCACCACGATGGGCAGGAGGTTTATCATTTGCCGGTATCCATGCTGAAACAGCGAATTGTACACCTGTTCGGCAATAACTATAACCAACGTTTGGTGCCTGTGGAGGAGGATACCAGTATTATTAAGCTGCACGGCTTTGTGGGCAAGCCCGAATTTGCCCGTAAAACCCGTGGCGAGCAGTTCTTTTTTGTAAACAACCGCTTTATACGCGATGCTTATTTGAACCATGCTGTACTTACGGCCTTTTACGAAGTTTTACCCGATGACAGTTACCCGCTATATGTTTTGTTTATCGATATCGATCCGGCAAAAATTGACATCAACGTACATCCCACAAAAACAGAGATAAAATACCAGGATGAGAAGTCTATCTATGCCATTATCCGCTCGGCGGTAAAACGCTCGTTGGGCAGGTACAATATTACGCCCAGCCTTGATTTCGACCAGGAAAACAGCATTGAACATTTAATAACGCCCAAACCTTTTGAAGAAATTGTAGCGCCCACCATCGCTTTTAATCCAGATTTTAACCCTTTCGCCAAAGAAAAAACCGCAGACAGGGAAATACCTTTTTTGAGGGATAAGAGCTATGACTCGCCCATACCAAAAAACTGGGATACGCTGTACGAAATCAGCAAGCGGGAACCAGGCATGCAGCAGGAAATACATCGCGAAAGCAATATTTCTGTTGATGAGCAGGAAGTGTCAAAATCGAGCGAGCGGCAATTGTTCCAGATACATAACCGGTTTATATTGTCGCAAATAAAATCGGGCTTTATGCTGATTAATCAGCAGGCGGCGCACGAGCGTATTTTGTACGAGCGCTTTTTGCAGCAGTTGCAAAACCACTCGGGGGTAAGCCAGCAAAGTTTGTTCCCGCAATCGGTTACACTAAACAGTAGCGATTTTGAGTTATTAAAAGAACTTTTGCCGGATGTGCGCGCCTTAGGTTTTGATATACGCGAATTTGGTAAAAACACGGTTGTTGTTGAAGGCATACCCGCCGAACTGAACAATGTGGCAGAGCACCAGCTATTGGAACAATTATTGGAAGGCTTTAAAAACAACCTTGCTATTTTAAAGCTGGATAAACGCGACAACCTGGCACGCTCGCTGGCGCGCAACGCGGCTACAAAGAGCGGGGTAAAACTATCACTGGAAGAAATGAATTTACTGATAGACCAGCTTTTTGCCTGCCAAATGCCAAATGTTGCGCTAAATGGCAAGCCTGTAATTAGTACCTTTACATTAAATGAATTACTAGAACGATTTGAAAAATAGCTTAACCGCTAAAACTTATATTTAAACTATGCAGTCCCCTTTTACCAATATCCCGCCGGTTGTAAAAAACCTGCTTATTATAAACCTTATTTGCTTTATACCTTATATAATTTTAAACGATAGCGTTTATGCTAACCAGGTTGTAGTGCATTTTGGCGCATTTTATTTTAATTCGCCTTATTTTAAACCCTGGCAAATAATTACCTACATGTTTATACATGGGGGTTGGGAGCATATACTTTTTAATATGTTCGCGCTGTTCTCATTCGGGCCGATTTTGGAGTATGCCATCGGCTCAAAAAAATTCTTTAACCTGTATTTTATTTGCGGTATAGGCGCTATTGCTTTCCAAATGATAGTACAGGCCTACGAGGTGCATTCTATAATAGGTAGTTTTACCTTAGCCAACCCAAGTACCGATAGCAACTACTATTTGCAGTTTGGCGAGGGCGCGCAAAAAATGTACGACATTTATAACGGACCGGTAGTAGGTGCATCGGGTGCTATATTTGGGGTACTGGTAGGCTTTGGTATGTTATACCCTAACCTGGAGTTAATGATACTTTTTATCCCGGTACCTGTTAAGGCAAAATACATTATCCCGGTATATATCGTTATTGAAATAGTGTTAGGCATCGGCCAGTTTGGCGGCGATAACGTAGCGCACTTCGCGCATTTAGGCGGCGCCTTGTTAGGTTTTATACTAATAAAAGCCTGGGGCTTGCAAAAACCTAACAACTCTTACTAAATATGCGTTTAAGGATTAACAACAATGAGCAACCCTGTAGAAAACATAAGCAATAAACTAAAGGCAGGCAATAAGCTTTACCTGCTTATTGGCATTAACGTTGTTGTGTTTTTGGTTACGCTGGTGTTTAGCGTTGTGGATGGCTATTTGCGCCTACCCGCGTATTTCCCTGCTTTAGCCGGCCATTTTTGGGCACCGCTTACTTACCAGTTTGTAAGCGACGGCCTGCTTGCCTGTTTATTTAACATGCTATGGTTGTATTGGATGGGGCGGATATTTGAAGATTTTTTAGGCAGCAAACGTATTTTGGGCTTATATCTGCTGGGTGGTTTTGTTGGCGCTATTGCATTTGTTTTGTGCAGTAATTTTATCCCGCCTTTTGCGCACACACTACTGTTTAGTACCGTAGGCGGTTCAACGGTAAGCGTGTTAACGGTTATGGTAGCTACCGCTACCCTGCTGCCCAACCAGGAAGTTATGTTGTTTATATGGCCGGTAAAACTAAAATGGGTGGTGGGCATTTATATTCTTTTAGACCTGATAAATATTAACAGCCTTGGCTTTACTGCTTTAATTGCCCATGCCGGCGGTGGCATATTTGGTTTCATATACGTTAAACAACTGCAAAATGGCCGCGATATGATTGGCGGCATTGCCAACGTTTTTAAAGCAAGGCCTAAATTAAAGGTAGCGTCAAAAAACCCGGCAAAAAAAGCCTCATACCGCCCGCGGCAGGAGGATGTTGATAAGGTATTGGATAAAATTTCGCAGTCCGGTTACGATAAACTGAGTAAGGAAGAAAAAGAAATATTATTTCGCGCCAGCAAAAATGAAAGCTAAAAAACGTGGATTAAGTTTTATTGATAAAATACTTTTATGGATAAACTTTTTCCTGTGCGCTGCCCTTTTACTTAGCTACCTTGCCCCCATAACTGACCCCGCCAAACACTGGCAATTTGCATTTTTCGGCTTGGCTTACCCTGTTTTGTTGCTGCTAAATGTGCTGTTTATTGTTTACTGGCTGCTGCGTAAAAGCACATGGGCACTATTGCCGTTAATATGTATTGCTATAGGATGGAATGTGCTTTGCAATAATGTGCAACTGCCTTTTCAATCGGGTAATAAGCAGCTATCCGGCCCAAATGTGGTGCGTATGATGACTTATAACGTGCATGAATTTAAACGTTTTGGGTCGGGGAATGATATATCAACCAAGCACGATATTTTACAAATAATTGCCGGCGAACAGCCCGATGTAATAGGCATGCAGGAATTTTACAACCGCAGGCGTGGTGAATATGCCATGGTCGATTCGATAAAAACGATACTTAAAGCTGCCGATTATTATTTTGTGCCGCTGGAGGCATCGAGCAGTGAGGCTATAGGCATGGCCGTGTTCTCCAAATACCCCATTATGGCACACGGCATTATCAGGCTGTCGGATGATAATACCAGCGAAAACCAGTGCATTTATGTAGATGTAAAAAAGGGCACTAAAACCTTTAGAATATACAGCGTGCACTTACAGTCTATCCGCTTCGACCCTAAGGATTATACGTATTTGAATAACATACCTGAAAAAACGGACATGGGATCGACCAAAAGGCTGGGCAGCAAATTAAAGCTGGCCTTTATAAAGAGGAGCGCGCAGGTATTTAAAATAAAAGATGATGCCGCCAAATGCCCGTACCCTTATATCATTTCGGGCGATTTTAATGATACACCAACCTCTTTCGCGGTAAACCAGATGAGCAAGGGGCTAAAAAACGCCTTCCGCGAAAAAGGTTCCGGACTGGGGCGCACTTATAACGGCGATTTCCCCAACTACCAGATAGATTATATTATGGCCAGTCCGGCATTTGATGTAGCCAGTTACCAGATAATAGAGAAAAAACTATCGGACCATTATCCTGTGTGTAGTGATTTGGTGTTGAGGTAGGTTGGTTGGTTGATTAAGTTAGAGGAATAGTTAATAAAGCTCAGCAATTATCAAAACTTAGTCAACTTAATCGAACCCAATCTAACTTAATCAACTTTTTCCCTCATTTCAACCCAAAATCGTAAGTTTGCGGCTATGAAACAAAATTTATTTGTTTACAACACTTTAACACGTAAAAAGGAAGAATTTATACCGCTAAACCCGCCGCATGTAGGTATGTATGTTTGCGGGCCAACAGTTTACAGTGATGTACATTTAGGCAATTGCCGCACCTACATTTCATTCGATTTGATTTTCAGGTACCTCAATCATTTGGGTTATAAAGTACGCTATGTGCGTAATGTTACTGATGCCGGCCATTTAGAAGGCGATAGTGATGAGGGAGAAGATAAAATCTCCAAAAAAGCAAAAATTGCCCAGTTAGAGCCTATGGAAATTGTACAAAAGTACACGCTCGATTTTCATAAGGTGATGGAGATATTTAATACCCTGCCACCGAGTATCGAACCAACAGCTACCGGCCATATTATTGAGCAGATTGAACTGGTTAAAGCCATTATGGAAAAAGGCTATGCCTACGAGGTAAATGGCTCGGTTTATTTTGATGTAGAGAAATATAATAAAACGCAGGATTACGGCATATTAAACGGCCGCAACCTGGAAGATTTGCTAAACAACACCCGCAGCCTGGGTGGCCAGGATGATAAACACGGCAAACTTGATTTTGCGTTGTGGATAAAGGCCAAACCCGAGCACCTGATGAAATGGCCATCGCCCTGGAGCTTAGGTTTCCCGGGCTGGCATTTGGAATGTTCGGCCATGAGCAATAAGTATTTGGGCAACCAATTTGATATACATGGCGGCGGGATTGATTTAATGCCTACGCACCATACCAACGAGATTGCCCAGCATGTGGCCTGCTGCGGGGTAATACCCGCACGTTACTGGATACATACCAATATGCTAACGGTAAACGGGCAAAAAATGTCAAAATCATTAGGCAACAGCTTTTTGCCGTATGAATTGTTTACCGGCGATCATTCCATCCTGAACAAAGGCTACAGCCCCATGACGGTACGGTTTTTTATGCTGCAGGCACATTACCGCAGTACGTTGGATTTTGGCAACGATGCCATGGAAGCATCGGAAAAAGGGTTTAAACGTTTAATGAATGCCTACAGTTTGCTAAGCGAATTAAAAACATCGGGCAGCAGCGATGTTGAAATAAAACCCCTGTTAAACCGTTGTTATGAGGCAATGAACGATGATTTTAACAGCCCGGTTTTAATAGCCGAGCTTTTTGAAGCATCGCGTATTATTAATTCGGTTTATGATGGAAAGCTGAAGATTGACGAGCCAAACCTGCAATTATTAAAACAATTAATGCAAAATTTTGTACTTGATATTTTAGGATTAAAGGACGAACAGGCTGCAGATAATGATTTACCCCAATTGTTAAACTTTATTGTAAACCTGAGGAGCGAAGCAAAAACAAACCAGGACTATGCAACATCCGACAAGATAAGGGATGGCTTGCAGCAAATAGGTTTTAGGTTAAAGGATACCAAAGAAGGTACCAACTGGACTAAAATTTAACATTAAATAATATATAAATTACCGGCGCTAAACAGCTTTTTATTACATTTCCTAATCAAAAAAAATCGCTAAGTTTAGCCTGCCAATTTTATCAGTATGAAGAAAATAATATTAGCCGCTATAGTATTAACCGCTTATGGCAGCATAGCCAGCGCTCAAACCGCATCAAAAGCCGACCCTGCTAAAGTAGATGCCGTTATCAAGGCCGAAACAAGCTTTAATAACCTGGTTGAACGTAAAGGCATAAAAGACGCTTTTTTAGCAGTTGCCGATCCTGAGGGCATAGTATTTAAACCTGATCCGGTTAGGATTATTGATTTTTATACCAATATCGAAAAGCAACCCGGCTTGTTATCATGGCAGCCAAAATTTGCCCGTATATCTGCCAATGGCGATTTGGCCTTTACCGCAGGGCCTTACATTTACCAGAACGGCAAGGATGATTCGGATAAGGTTTTTGGCGATTATGTATCTGTTTGGCGTACCGATGTTGATGGTAAATTGAAGCTGCTGATAGATATGGGCATACAACACCCGGAAGCCGAAGACCAGCCCATAACAGATTTTACCGAACCTGATCCATCTAAAGTAATTACCCCAAGCAAGGACCCCTTTAATGGTAAAAACGTAATACTGGCTACTGATAAAATACTGAACCACGAATTAACTGTATCAACCTTAGCCAGCTATAAAGAGTTTTTGAGTCCCGAAGGCCGTTATTACTTCCCGGGTTTTGAACCTATAATTGGCCAGGATAAAATAATGCAGTTTATTGATAACGAGGCCATCACCATTACGGCTCAAACTGTTGATGCAGGCCGCTCTACCAGTAACGACCTGGCGTATAGCTATGGCACCGCGCGTATAAAAAAGGGCGAAGTGGTAAGTAACTATAACTACGTACGTATTTGGGAAATTGACAAAAACTTTAAGTGGGATATTTTGCTGGAAGTATTTTCGGCAGTAGAGAACGAATAGTTCAGTTATTGAGTTGGATTAAGTTGAATAAGTTGATTAGGTTAAGAGCACATATAAAACCTAATCAACTCATTCAACTTAATCTAACCTAATCAACCTTTTTTGCCTTAAAAAATATATGCGTTTGCGCGGTATAGCTAAATGCTATTACCAGTAAAGTGGTAAGCACTTTAGCCGGTGTTGGGTAAATGTGCAGGTACTCCACAAATAATTTCAGGAAAATATAGTTCAGGAAAATGCAGATAACGGTTACGCTAACAAACCTGATTAGTTGGTTATGCGCCTTTAAACCCGTTTGCTGAAATACCACATACCGGTTTAGGTAAAATCCCGAAGGCAGCGAAAAGCATAATGCAAAAAATAAAGACGCTATAGGCGCGCTTAGGGTTACGAAACCTAAATGAAAATCGTGCTGTTTAAAAACAAAGTGATAGCTTAATGAAAACATGCAGATATCAAACAGCGTGTTTGCCCCGCCGCATGCCGCGTACCTGAAGGTATGTAAGGGGATGTATTTTTTAAAGGGAGAATAAAAAAAATCTATCCAGTGCAGTATCGTTTCCCTGATAAATTGATGGCTGTTTTTCATGCGCAGGCAATACCTTAAAAAAGTTGCTCAATAATATCATCTGTTGATAAGCCATCAGCCTCGGCGTGGTAACTGCGCACAATGCGGTGGCGCAATATTGGTTTGGCAACGGCGCGTACATCCTCAATATCCGGCGAATATTTACCGTTTAGCACCGCATGGCATTTTGCCCCTAAAACCAAATATTGCGAAGCGCGCGGGCCTGCGCCCCAGTTTAACAGTCGCTTTACCTGTGGCGCGGCAAATTCGCCGTTAGGGCGGGTTTTGGCTACCAGCTTAACGGCGTATTCCAGCACATTATCGGTAACCGGTATATTGCGTACCAGCTGCTGAAATTCAATTATCTGCTCCGCGTTTAAAATGTGTTTAACCGTTGCCTGCGTGTTGCCTGTGGTACTTTTAACCACTTGTAACTCCTCGCTAAACGATGGATAATCTAACGATATATTAAACATAAACCTGTCCAGCTGGGCTTCGGGCAAGGGATAGGTGCCTTCCTGCTCAATAGGATTTTGGGTGGCCAATACAAAAAATGGTTTTGCAAGGCGGTGTGTAATGCCGGCTGCGGTAACTGATTTTTCCTGCATGGCTTCCAGTAAGGCGGCCTGTGTTTTGGGCGGTGTGCGGTTTATTTCATCGGCCAAAATAATGTTTGAGAAAACCGGGCCAGGTATAAATTTAAAGTTCCTGTCTTCGCCTAATATTTCGGAGCCGATAATATCCGACGGCATCAAATCGGGCGTAAACTGTATGCGTTTAAAGTCGAGGTCGAGCACCTGGGCAACAGTTTGCACCAGCAGGGTTTTTGCCAGGCCGGGCACGCCAACCAATAAACAATGCCCGTTGCTAAAAATAGAGATCAGCACAAACTTAACCACCTCATCCTGCCCGATAATAACTTTACCTATTTCGGCGCGTAATTGCCGGTAAGTATCATTTAAAGCATCTGCGGCTTCAACATCAGAGCGGTGTGGCATGTTTTATAGTTTGGCGTCGGGCATTGGTGGTGTTTGCCAGCCTTGTAATTGCGGGCACGACTGGTATTGAGGGTCTATTTTAATATAAGTTTCTTTCCTTCTTTTTTCAAACCACTCGCTTACTGTACGGTTAATTTTGTCGTTAAAGGCGGCATCTTTTATCCTGGCAAAATCCTGTGCCAAATTAGCCTTATGCGCGTCGGTTACCGATTTTAGGTATAATATTTTGTAGGTTTTTTTGCCGTTGGAAACATCGGTAAACATTTGCGGTTTTGATATTTCGCCAATTTTCATGGTATCAATAAGCAATGCCACCTGCGGGTCAAGCTTATCGCTTGGTATCATGGTGCTGCGGTTTTGTACATCCTGCGCATTCAGCATCATTCCACCATTATATTTGGTATCCTTATCATCCGAGTAATAAGAAGCCGCGGCCGAAAAGCCGATTTTCTGGTTTTTCATCATCAGGTCGTAAACACTATCGGCTTTAGCTTTAGCCCTGTCCAAACTGGCTGCCGTAATTATCGGCTCAATTAAAATATGGCGTACGTGCACCTGCTCGCCCCGGCGTTCAATTACCTGTAAAAAGTGAAAACCATAGTCGGTCTCAAACACCGGCGATATCTCGCCAGCCTTTAATTTAAAGGCCCATGCGGCAAAGTCTTTTACGTAAGCATTACGATCGGCAAAGCCCAAATCACCGCCCTGTGGCGCCGAACCGGGGTCCTGCGAGTATAAACGCGCCAGGGTGCCAAAATCTTCGCCGGCTTTTACCCTTGCGCGTAAACCTTCGGCTTTTTGACGGTAATAATCTTTTTCGTCCTTATTCAGTTTCGGCTGAAAAACAACCTGGCCAATTTCTACCTCTTTGTTAAAAGTAGGCAGGCTGTCTTTAGGTATTTTATTAAAGTAGGCTTCAACATCCTGCGGAGTAACGTTAACTTTTTCGGTAATTTTTTGCTTCATTTTATCAGCAACCATACCTTCACGTATATCAGGGCGTATTTCATCCTTGTATTGTATAATCGAGCGGCCTAAAAACTGCTCCAGCTTATCCTGGCCGCCAGCCCTGGCGCTCATTTCGCGCATACGGCGGTCTACTTCGTTATCAACTTCGTCGTCCTTTACGTCAATACTATCAATTATAGCCTGCTGGGCCAATATTTTTTGTGATACCAAACCCTGTAATATCTGGCATTTAATAGCGGGGTTTTCCTGGCCACCCTGTGCAAGGTAATTGGCGTATGAAAGTTCAATGTCTGATTGTAATATAATGCTGCTGCCTATTACACCTGCTATTTTATCTAATGTATGTTTTCGTGCATTACTATCGGGCGTTTGCTGTGCATAGGCAAAGGTAACAGATAATAACAGGCCTAAAATGGCTACCCCAAATTTTCTCATGTATATATTTCGTACTAAAATGACGCGGAAGCTTTCCGCTAAAAAGTTCAAATTTCGGTAAAATTTATTAATTATAGCCGTTTAAATAAATCAATTAACCTAAGTACAGTATATAATTATGCGAATATGCCGATAAAGCTTCAAACTGTTTAATTACTTTTGGTTAAAATTTGTTAAAGTGAACGTTGAAAACCCAATAGCGCTGCATTTTATTTTGCAGGATGAGCTTTACCTGCTCAATAACGATAAAAGCCTGTACAGTAGTATAAACACCCCCGTTATTGATGAGGCAATTGAAACCATAGTTGAAGTTGCGCCCGCTGCTGAAACAGTTGAAGTTATTGCCGTTGAAACGCCGCTTACTTTTAAGCATTTGGGCGCCGGAAAAACGAGTTTTTTGATTTTAGTGCATTACCCCGAACTGGAATTTATTGCCGAAGCCCATTTATCCGCATTAGAAAACATACTGAAACGCAAAGGCCTGGCAATGGACGATGTGGCAATAGTAAACATGGCCAAACACAGCGAGGTGGGTTTTGAACACATTAACCGGCACTTTAAACCTGAAAAAATACTGGTATTGGGCGATAAAGCTTTACCCACAGGTATTGGCGCCATCGGGCTTAATTTACCGTTGCAACTGGCCGGCAGCACAGCGCTTTACAGTTTTAGTTTTGATGAGATGATGGACAGCAATGAGCTTAAAAAAGCTTTTTGGGACCAGATGAAGAATTTGTAAAATGCAGCAATTAGTATTTGCCACCAATAACGCCCACAAACTACAGGAAGTAGCCGCAAAAATTGCCGGCAAAATTAAAATATTGAGCCTTGATGATATTGGCTGCCGCGATGATATTGCTGAAACCGGCACTACCTTCAGAGAAAACGCCTCGATAAAGAGCCATTATATCTACAACAAATACAAACTGAACTGCTTTGGCGACGACAGCGGGCTGGAAATAGATGCGCTTAACGGCGAACCAGGCGTATATTCCGCACGTTACGCGGGCGAACATGGCAACCATGAGGCTAATATGGATAAGGTGCTGGAAAAGCTTAAGAACGAGGATAACCGCAAGGCGCGTTTCCGCACGGTAATATCGCTGATATGGAATGGTGAGGAGTTTTTTTTTAACGGAGTTGTCGAAGGCAGCATCCGCAGGGAACGCAGCGGCGCTAAGGGCTTTGGCTACGATCCTATTTTTGAGCCCGCCGGGTACAACATCACTTTTGCCGAGATGAGTTTGGAGGAAAAGAACAGTATTAGTCACCGGGCTTTGGCGGTGGAGCAATTGGTGGAGTTTTTGGAGAAGGTGTAGTTATTAAAACCACTGTCATTCTAAGCGGCAGCGAAGAATCTAAAAAGTGGTGCACCAAGCGACTGGCAATCCATCAACCTTACAAGGTGGTGCATTAAGCGACAGATGTTTCGCTATCGCTCAACATGACAATTTTATTTATTTCTTGCTGCTCGTCGTATCCTTTTTAGCAGGCAATGCCGGGCTTAGGATTGGCGGCGGGATAGTTGCAGGCGTTCCCGCGCCGGGCGTTGCTGGTTTAATTACAGGCGCGGTTATTACGCTGTCTTTTTTAGCGGGTATTGTTGGCAGCGTTTTGGGTTGGCCTTTTTTGCTAGTATCTGTTAATTTATGCCCACTGGTATCGCTTGCTGTACTATCCTTTGCCGTTTTAGGGTGGCCGGAAACGGTATCCTTCGGCACAATTTCTTTACCCTTGCTATCGTACATCTTTTTAGGGCGCGGTAATCCGGCTACTTTGCCTTTGGTTGTCTCGTGCTTTTTGTTGTAGGATGGGATAATGGACTCTTTGGATATGGGACGATCCTTTGGCTTCCAGATAAAGTTTTTGAGTATTTTATCGTCGTCCTTCACTTTTTCAATGGGGATGTAGCGGTTATCGGCCTTAGTTAAAAAGGCCATGTTAGTTACCTCGCTATTTTGGAGGTAAACGCGTATCCTGCTGCTAAAGGATCGCTGCATATCCGTTACCAGGTTGGTTGCGCTATCCCGTTCAAAATAGATGGTTTCGGCATTGCCGTCAACATAAACGCTGTGGAGTTTGTCGTCCTTAAAAAAACCGCGCATCTTTTTGCCGCCCACCTGGTTAAAGTGTGTCGAGTCGCCCTTTTCAACATTCGCGATAAATGCCGGCGGGTACACGTACATATTATCCAGCTTTTTATGCTTCATCTGTAAAAATATGGTGTCGCCGGATATTTGCGAGCCCTCGGTCCACATCATAGGATGCGTGTAGCAGCGTATGGTGGAATCGCTGTTGCTATAAAAAATGGAATCGGCCACGGCCTGCAAATCCGATTTAAATATTTTAGCGCTATGGAAGGCGTAAATAATACGCACCCGCGAGGTATCGCGCAGCACCACATCCCTATCCAGGAAGGTTGAATCAATTTTGATCTTCTTTTTCTCAGCCGCCATTTTGGCGCTATCCACCGGTTTGACTTTTACCACTTTTACCGGCTTGGGTTTTGGCGCGCCAAAATAATCGCGGTGCAAATAGGTGGTATCACGGCTGCCAATAGCTGGTTTAACCGTTGTTAAAAACTTAGGCGCTGTTTTATAAACTATAGGTTTTGGCTTAGCTTTATGGGTACTATCCTTTATGTGCGACAGGCGCTCCAGTTCCTGCATCTTTTTCAAATCCTTAAAGGTTAATATCCGCGTTTCGATGGTATCTGCCGACATATAAACGGAATCGCGCTTAACTTTGGCGGTATCTTTAGCCTTGGGCTCGGCAAGTACGTTATGGGCAATAATATCGTTGGTATCGGCTTTTGCTATAACACCTTTAGCGGCATCTTTTATCTTTTTCTGTGTGCCCTTATCTATTTTTTTGCTTTGGGCCTGCGCCATTTTTTTAGCCGAATCAATGTTACCCGGCATTGGCAAGCCCGGCATTGAGTTGAGGTTAGCGGGCAGGTTTTTACTTTGGGCCTGTACTATTTTTCGTACTGTATCGGTATTTACGGGAACCGGTAAGGCAGGCATGGCGTTTAAATTACCCGTGGATTGATTTTTTGCCAATGGCAGATTTTTGGCGGGTTTTGATTTATTACCTGCAACAACCTTTGTGTTTTTTACAATAGATTTTTTGTTTAGCGAATCTGTTTTAACTACCCGAACTTTTGCGGCTGTGGTATCTGTTTTGGTAGTGTCTTTATCCTCGGTAACTAAAATCACGTATGGATCGCGGGTCATAATGGTGAGGTCGTTCGCCTTAAAGTAAGTACCCAGGCCGCCCAATATCTTTACCTTTTGCTCATTATCGTTAAAAGTAACATGCTTTACAGCGCGGCCATAGCCTTTTATCCTGTCGTAAAACAAAGTATCGCCCACTAATGATTTTGTTCCCTGGCGGTACATGTTCTTTTTTATGAATAAAGCCTGCTCGGTATTGGTATCATAAGTAAACGGTATCGCCCTCATTTATAAAAAGTGTTTTCTTTAGTTCATTCAGGCGCAGCTCCAATAAAGTTTCCATATCCCTAAAATGCTGCAGGTTGTTTTCAAAGGTTTTTTCCAAA
>Ga0206848_1066_pt1 | contig 27105 bp, 19 predicted proteins | sample Alteio_BWOrgCont_18_FD_152635 | JGI IMG/M metagenome (GOLD analysis project Ga0206848, IMG submission 152635) | Enriched cells from forest soil in Barre Woods Harvard Forest LTER site, Petersham, Massachusetts, United States -... | ecosystem: Environmental > Terrestrial > Soil > Temperate forest >...
AGCTCTTCACCCACCACTTCCTCAGCCGGTTTTGCCAGGGCTTTTTTTTTACTGCCAGCTTTGGGCACTTTTTCATCATCGGCTAAATCTTCCTCATGGCCGTGCTGCCAAACCTTGTCACTGTTTTTCTCCATTTTTTCGATGGTCTTGCCGGATAAAACAGACTTATCCTTCTTCGTAATATCAGTAGTAGAGGCAAACTTATCGTTGTGTTTTATCAGCAGCCAGCCGTTTTCGCCCATGCCATGGGTTTTTACCAGGGCGTATTCGCCTTCCAGCTTTTCGCCATGCAGCTTAATTTTAAGCGAGCCGGCCTTCAGTTGCGCCAGCAGGTGCTTTTCCTGCGCTTTTTTGCCCTTTATTTCTTCAATAGGTTCGTAGGTACCCTCGTCCCAAACTATTACCGTGCCGCCGCCGTACTGGCCCTGCGGGATGATGCCTTCAAAGTTGCGGTAATCAAATGGGTGGTCTTCTACCATCATGGCCAGGCGCTTGGTTTTTGGATCGGTGGATGGGCCTTTAGGCACCGCCCAACTTTTTAACACACCGTCCATCTCCAGCCTGAAATCGTAATGCAGGCGACTGGCATCGTGCTTTTGTATCACGAACATCAAATGGTCCTTATCCTTGCTCCTGCCTGCCTTTGGCTCAGCGGTCTTTTTGAAATCCCGCTTTTTTACATACTGATCTAAAGCCATGGTATTAAATAATTTAGACTGCTTTTACAACAAAATGCCTGCCACGTTGGTTTGATAATGGGTATAAATTATTAATCGCATGGAAAAATTTGAAATATCAGTTAACTGGCACAACCAAAATTTACATTTGGAAGTGCGCGATTATATGCACCACAACGGCGAGGAGTGCAAGTACGAGATATTTAAAGACGGCCAATTTATCGGCAGTTTTGAGCCGGATAGCCACAAGTTCCTGCACATCTGCAAAAATCCGGGAATTGTTGAGGAGGATTTGCTGCACCAGGTGGCGGAGCAATTGGAGGGGTATAATATATAATCAAACCGCAAATTCATGAAAAACGGTAACAACAATAAGAACAAGATTTTCGAGAAAAACAATTAAAACAGTTTAAACAGAAAAAACAATTAAAACACTTTAAACAATTTTTAATAGCATGAATATATAACGCCAATTTAGATGAACTTATATTGGGTCAATAGATAGATTAACTTTTGTGCCAGGCGGTAAGTTTCTTGTTTTTAAATAAATTTGATGATTTAACTCCCAATAAACCTCCATGTTCGTTATCTCATAATTTTCAACCACATCCTCCCCTCCTAAAAAAAGGAATTGTTTAAATCCAAAACACTCTTCAAACCTAAATTGACTAACCAATTTCTGCAAATGGTAAAATTTTTCTACATCAAATAAAAAATCTTTATTTTCTGCTAAATCCTCATTTAAGAATGATTCGATATTTTTATCAACTTCAAAAGCTTCTGCGGTAGCCGGATCTAATATTAATATCATTGTCTTATTGTTGAAATAATTAACAGCATATTGACGTCCTAACCAATCGAATGCAAAACAATAACTATTGCCTTGGAATTTTTTAAAATACTCAAATGCTAATTTTGTCCAGATATAAAAAGATCCCTTATTGTGGATTTTAAATAGTCCGTTGTCGAAAATTGCACCAGTATAATTATTTAATAATTCATGAAGTTCATGCAGGTTTGACAAGGCATTTAACGCAACTTCCTCATATTGCTGTGCATATAAAATTTCTTGTCCCGTTTTAGCAAATACTGATGAAAATTTATTAAATATCATGGCTCCTTAATTACATTCCTTGTTACCGCACGCGGCACACTTGCAGTAAATTATCCATAGCTAAAGTAATTAATATTTATCAAATGTGTAATTTCAGGAAACCCCCTGCTGACATACTGCTGTCACACCCCATTTTACTTTTGCTGAAATTTAAAACAGCAACCTTATGAAACTAACATCATTACGAATTATCACCAGCGACATTAAACAATTAGTGCATTTTTTTGAGCAAGCTACCAATATAACCGCCACCTGGTACACGGATGACTTTGCAGAAATACTAACCGGCAACAGTACCCTGGCCATAGGCAGCACGCGCACCATCGGCCTGTTTGGCAATGGTATAGCGCAGCCTGCCAGTAACCAAAGCGTGATTATTGAATTTAGGGTTGAGAATGTGGACGAGGACTACGAAAGGATTAAAGCTATTGCCGACGATATTATCCAAAAGCCAACCACCATGCCCTGGGGCAACCGCTCACTATTATTCCGCGACCCGGACGGTAATTTGATAAATTTTTTCACACCGGTTACGTCGGAAGCGATTAGAAAATTTAGTTAAGAAGCAATGTTGACATACACGGGCGCATGCCTTGGAGTAAAGAAAGTTACGGTCAAGGGATACGTCCTGTTCATTTTTGTAATATCCGCACTACTCTAAACTTAATTATTATATCTTAAACCAACATTAACATTTCCGCCCTTCGGATCTTCATTATAATAAACCTTGCCCCACAAATAATCGTATTCACCTCCCAGCAATTTAAGCAATTCTTTTGTCCTTATTCTTTTTTCTTCTGTAATTACGTATGGAGGATTGGCATATTTTAAACCGTTACTGATATTTAATCCGAATATCTGGTTTTGCCGAAAAGTAAACAAAATAGAATTATCTCCGTCATTTAAAGAAGAGGACCTATAGGTTGTATATCCCGTATTTGTTGTCCTATTAAAGATAATCTCGTACCTGTTTTGTAAATCTTCGATATCTGTAATTGAAAAGGTGGGGGAAATCTTCACGTCACCAATAGTTAATTCACCGTTATCTATATTTAAATGTATGTTCATTGTATATGCAATAATAGTTTTAAATTTTCAGGAATAGGAACTAAAATTTGGGACGTTGGTTACCATTGCCTTAACGGGACAAAAGCCCTTGCGCTCATACTTCAACTGCCGCTTAGTATGACAACCCCGTGCTCCTTTTTTACCAATGAACTAATGAGCCAGTGAACTAATTAACCTTCCTCCCAAATATCCATCCATCAACAGAAATAGCATTATACTGCGCGAAGTAAAACAATAGCGCCAAATATGCGCCGTAAATAATCTGCGTAAAAACATTATTCCACTGTTCAATCATGCTGGAGCCGAATATCAGCGCCAGCATAATGGCAACACCTAAAACGCTTGCAAAACGGGTAAACAGGCCCAGCAATAGCAGTACACCGGTAATAAATTCTAAAAAAGGCAATACATAGCCAAAAGGTAAAACCAATGCTTGCGGCAGTATGGATTTGGTAAACTCCTTTGCCATGCCGCTACTAAATGCGGCCAGTTTCGGCAAGCGTTCCAACCCGTGGCCAAAAAAGCTCATGGCTATGGGCAGGCGGGCAAGCAGGTAGGTGTATTGTTCTTTTTTCATTTGGTATGTTCATTAGCCTCACCCTGCCCTCAACAAAGGAGAGGGTTGTGTTTGTAAGCAAAACATATATTAGTTAACAAATGTTTATTATATTTAGCTACCCAATTATTCCTTTTACCGTCCATAACATTTGTTTGATACATGAAAACCTATCTTGTACCTGTTGATTTTTCGGAGGCGGCATTGCATGCTGCCGGGTTTGCGGCGGCATTAAGCCATCAGACCGAGGTTGAGCATATTATTTTATTAAATGCTTATTACGTTTCGGTTTATGAAAGTACGCTGCCCAGTCCGGATATGGTGCAGTTAGGCCCCGACGAAATTGAACGGAATTCGGCAGAGCGGATAGCCAAACTGGAAAACTTAAAACAAAGTCTATTAAAAAAGGTAAGGGATGGCGTTAAGATAAGCACACATTTAAACCGTTCGCACTTGCTGCGCGCGGTGGTTGAAAATTCCATTTCGAAAAATGTGGATTTGGTAATTATGGGCAGCAAGGGCAACAGCAGTTACAGCGACAGGCACCTGGGCAGCCATGTGGTTAAAGTAGCGAAGGCAAGCCCTATCCCTGTGCTTATTGTGCCGCCGGTATTTGAGTTTGAGGATGTGAGCCGAGTGGTAGTGGCCTGCGATTTTAACCGCGTTACCGAAACCGTGCCCCTGCAAGCTTTAAAGCGCTTATTAACCCGGAAACATCCAGAATTGCTGGTAGTAAACGTAGATAATAAAAACAAGCACAGCCAGCACGATGCACAAAGGATAGCCGAAGAAACCGACTTGCATGCCATGCTAAAGCAGTTTAACCCGAAGTACTTTTACATTAGTAATAAGGATGTGATTAACGGCATATTACATTTTGCTGCCGAAAAGGACGCGCAGTTAGTGATTGCTTTGCCTCACAAATACAGCTTTTTGCAGTCGCTGCTGCATAACAGCGTATCATTGCAATTAGCCGAAACTTCGGTAGTGCCGGTGCTGTTGTTGAAATAATTTAATTTGCCGTAAGCGCCTTGTACCGCAACATCGCCTCCACAAAATAATAATCGGCATAGGTTAGCGGCACATCTATCAAGCTTTTAGCGGGCAGGTTACCCACGCTGTGCATCAAAATAAATCCGCCATTTGTGCCGATTGCCGCCTTATATTTTGGCGAGGAAAGTGATTTGATTACCTTTTCTGCCGCATGCAAATATCGTTCAGCATTAACTTTATCCGTATAACCCGACAGCTCAATTAAGGCCGAGGCATAAATAGCCCCTGCCGATGCATCGCGGTAAGCATTGGGTATGCCGGGCGCGTTAAAATCCCAGTAGGGTATGCCATCCGCAGGCAGGTTGGGGTTGCTTAATATAAAGTTGGCAATATGATTTGCTTGCGCGAGGTATTTGGAGTCGCGGGTTTCACGGTACATCATGGTAAAGCCGTACAAGCCCCATGCCTGCCCGCGCGCCCATGCCGAGCTATCCGCAGCACCCTGCACAGTTTGTTTTTTGATAACGGCGCCGGTTTCGGGGTTGTATATGACCAGGTGGTAGGAACTATAATCGGGCCTGAAATGGTTTTTCATAGTAGTATTGGCATGCGATATGGCAACTTTCGCATAGCTGGAATCGCCGGTTGTTTTTGTTGCCCACATTAACAGTTCCAGGTTCATCATGTTATCAATAATCACCTTAAACTGCCCCGGCGGCGATGACCACGATAAGGTGCAACCAACGGTTGGATTAAAGCGCTTAGCCAGCGTATTGGCGCTGTTGATTAATATTTGTTTATAGCTGTTGCTGGGCGAAATTTGATTGGCAAGCCCGTAACTATCATTCATCATAAAACCCACATCGTGCGAGTTGTTGTTTTGCTCCGGCTCCATTAGTTTTAGCCTGCGCAAAGCCTCGTGGTACAATATAGTATCACCGGTAGCCTTGTACAGTTCGAATAAAGTACCGGGATAAAACCCGCTTGTCCACACCGGCGAGGGTATGCTGTGCCAGCGGCCGTCATGGTAGGTTTCTGGCAGACTATCGGCGGGTACGTGCTGCATGAGCAGGTGATATTGGGTAGCGGCATCGGCAAAATTTCGGTTAATCAGTTTTAAAATAGCCGCATCAGTTTTTATTTTGGGGCGATTGTTATTCGCCTGCTTAATTAGCCATTGCGCTAAATCATCAGCTGCTTTATCGTTATCGAAACCGGCAGGGAGGCGGCCATTTACGTATTCGTTATACAGCCATGGGTCGCCAACGGCAAAAACTGTCCCCTTGCCGTATTTGGTTACCGTGGCAATAATGGCGGCGTTATCGGCAGATTTTAATACCGTTTCTGCCTGGCCGTTTGTGGTAAGGCCGCAAACATCTTTCAAAAAAACCTGCCTTGCTGTTTTTAATATAGCGGTATTTACAACAACAGCCTTACCATCATTAAAATGTGCATCATCAATTACGTGGTTTTGCAAGTCGTTATTAAAATGGAGGCCGAATTTTGTGGCGAGGATATTGAAATGTGATAAATCGGTATGCGCGCTGTCGTTAGCCATTAATACCAGTACACCGCCGGCTTTTACCCATTTGGCAACCTGCTCTGCGTCATTTGGGCTGATGTAATTAGGATGAGGGTTTACCTGCAGATTATCAGGATCGACAATAATGTAAATTGAAGTGCCTTGTAAATTGGATAATGTTGGAGCCGTGTTTAATGAATTTAATGTGGTGCCGTTTTTTTTGAAGACATTGCCCCAGGTAGAAAAGCCGGTATTTTGCTGATCTTCCCAAGTGTAATGGTATTGCTGGAGCTGCCCGTTGATGGTATGGGTTTTATGGTTGAAGTAATAATCGAGAGTTACGGTTTGGGCATGGGCGTAGCTTATACCGACTAACAAAATGAGTAATGTGGTGAAGAATTTAGCTTTCATTTACATTTATTAATCCTTAACTACTCCCAGGCATTGCGTAAAAACCTGAGCCAATTACCGTGCATTACGTTTTCAATATCCGCAGGTGAATAACCGCGATTGGCTAATAACTGTTCAAGTTTGCTTAAATCGGCAATGGTAGTGATATCATACGGGCACTGCTCGCGGCCAAAGGCGCCATCCAGGTCGGAACCTATGCCTATGTGCAGGGCGTTGCCTGCTATTTGGCAAATATGGTCGAGGTGGTTTATCATTACCTCCAGGTTACAGTTCATGGCCTCGGGGGTTGATTGTCCGCGCACCCAGTTTGGTACCATCATCCAGGCATCCAGCGCGCCGCCTATTACCGCGCCACGGTCTATTAGTGCTTTAATTTGCTCGTCGCTGTATTGGCGGTTGTGGTTTACCAGTGCGCGGCAATTGTTGTGGCTGGCCCAAACGTGGCCGTTAAAATGTTCGAGCGCTTCCCAAAAACTATCATCACATAAATGGGTGGCATCTAATATGATGTTTAGGCGTTCCATTTCCCTTAATAGTTCATGCCCGGCGCTGCCCATATAGCCGGTAGCATCGGTACCCTGCGCGTAGCGCCCGGGGCCGTAATGCGCGGGGCCAACCGCACGCAAGCCATAGTTATAAGCAGTTTCCAAATGTTTTAGGGTGATGATGGAATCGGCACCTTCCAAACTTAATATATAGCCAATGGGCTTGTGCAGGCTGCTATCGCTGTTATGCCATAGTTTTACATGTTTCTCTAATTTAATCAGGTTATCTATTTGCACCATTTCGCCGGCTTCTTCCATGGCTTTGTACCACGCCAGCTGGCCCTGCGTTTGCGCCCAGGCCTGCGCGGGCGAGTGCCAGCCCGGTAACGGATTGCCCGGCGCCACATATCGCGCTATTTGCGTAGCTACCACCAGCCCGATATTCCCTTTGCGCAGTTCGGGTAAGGATACTACACCCTTGCCACGGTCGGGTTTATCGGTTAAGCCTTGTTCACGCGCGTTAATTTCTGCAATGGGGCGGGTTAAATCGCGGTTCCATTCCAGGGCGTTCATACTTAAATCGAGATGGGCATCAATGGTAAACATGGATTAAATATTTATTTTACGATTGCGGGCAATGGTTTCCCATTGGCCGCTTATTTGATTATCTTCAATAGTAATGGCGCTTTGGTGCAAAGCTACCGTGGGGCAAATATGATAAGGCAGCCCGTACAGCACATCGCCAATTTTATATTGATGGCCTTCGGGGGCTTTCAAAACCAAATGCTCTTCGCTTTGGCTAATGGGTGTTAAACCGGGCGCGTTTAAAAACCTTACGCGTTTTTGTAAAACATTTTCTGCTGCTACCGCTTTGTGGCCCAAATCGGTACATATTATGTTTTCGCCGGGTAATGATACTATCCTGCTTATTACTAAGGCCGCAGGTAAAAATTGCTGTTCGGCACAGGCCTGCCCGTAACCATCGTCCCAATAAATAAAAGTACCGGGGCTGCACTCTACATCCTTACGTTTAGCATGTATGGGGAAGGTAGGCGTACCACCAACTACTATCAGCGGCTCAATACCCTCTTGCCTTAGTTTCGTGGCAATCCCTTCAACAGGTTTGTATGCTGCATTGCATTTTAATTCGCGTTCAGCAAAATCAGCATCATGTATATGCCCGTCGTAAGCATGCAGGCCTAAAACCTGAATGCCATTTAAATGTCTGCAATAATGATATAATTGCAATGCGCCATCGGGCAGTATACCTGTGCGGTCCATGCCGCAGTTGATATCAACCAAAACATTTATAATTATTTTACGTTTAAGCGCCGCACTTGAAATTTGATCTGCAATCGATGCCGCATCAACCAGGCAGGAAAATCGGGTAAGTGGATAGTTTATTATCAGCTCAATCAGCCTTTCTATATTAGGCCCCACAGGCTGGTAAGCCAGCAATATATCCGGCACTTTGCACATGCCCAGCATCTCAGCTTCGGCAATGGTGGCGCATTTAAATTTATTAATACCGGCAGCCATACATAACAGCGTTGCCTCCCTGCATTTATGGGTTTTTACATGCGGGCGCAAGCGGGCAACATCATCAATCATGCTTTTTACCAGCTCCAGGTTATGTTTTACCCTGGCGGGATAAACAATAAGGGCAGGGGTGGCGAGGCCCCCTAACCCCCTAAAGGGGGAATAATTTGGGGTTTCGGATTTGGGGTTTCGAATTTTCAATGTCGTTATTATTATGACAGCGATTTATTTGCTCCCCCTTCAGGGGGCTGGGGGGTTAATTCAAACAGCGCCTCTATCTCCACCGGTATATTATCGGGCAATGAGCCAAAGCCTACCGCGCTGCGTACGCCCACGCCGTTATCGGGGCCCCATACCTGCGCAAAAAGCTCGCTGCAGCCATTAATTATATAGGGGTGTTTTTCAAATTCGGGTACGCAGTTAACCATGCCTAAAACCTTAATAACCCGCTTTATATTATTTAGGCTGCCTATATTGGCTTTTATGGTTGCCAAAATAGCCAGGCCAACCTGGCGGGCGGCCAGTTTGCCATCTTCCATATTAATAGTATCGCCAATGCGGCCTATAATTAAAGTCTTATCGTTTTGTACCGTGCCATGGCCCGATACATACAGGTATTTACCATCAATTAAACAAGGTTTATAAACCCCCAGCGGGGCCGGGGCCGGCGGAAGGCTTAAGCCCAGCGCGGCAAAATTTTCTTCGGCAGTATTCATAAGGTATTTTTTGTGCTAATTACGCTATAATTTATTATTTACGATTTAAAAATGCTTGATTAAACCGAAAATATGTAAATTGTAATCGATTGTTGATAAGGTATGGCAGCATAGCCTTATTTAACTGTTTATTCACAAGAAAGTAACATATATATTACAAAAAAAATAATGATTTATCCCGCAAATGACAATATAGTATTAGAATACGCCAATTATTTGTAATAAAATATGCAGTTTTCTTTTTTCTTTGTATATGTATTCTTTCACCTTTTGCCCAATTAGTTTTTAATCTTCAATTAACAAGTATGAAAAAAAACCTTTACACACTAAAACTTAATGCCGCTCTCAAAACTGTTGCCTTACTGGCAATGTTCTTTTTATTGCTCAGCAATACCACTTTTGCCGTAGAACATTTAGATGTTGTACAGGTAAAAGGTAAGGTTACTGACGCTGCTACCAACGAAACGCTTCCGGGCGTAACTGTAACGGTAAAAGGAACTACCACAGCGGTATCAACCGATGCTAATGGCGGATACTCCATTACAGCAAGTACCGGTGCTACTTTAACCTTTGGTTTTATTGGTTATAAGACCAAAGAAGTACCTGTTAGCGTTGCCATCATAAACGTTAAGCTTGAACAATCAACCGAGCAATTACAAAACGTAGTTGTTACCGCCCTTGGTGTTAAAAAAGAAGACCGGGCGATAGGTTACTCTGTAAGTACCGTAAAAGGCGCTTCACTTACCGAAGTACGCCAAAACAGCTTTGTTAATGAGCTTGAGGGCCGTGTTGCGGGTGTTAACGTAAGCGGTGTTGCAACAGGGCCAAACGGTTCAACAAACGTTATTATACGTGGTTTAACCTCGTTAACAGGCAACAACCAGCCGTTGTACATACTTAATGGTACACCGCTGGTTAATAATAACTATACCCAAACAGATAATGGTGGTTACGGCGGCCATGACGGCGGCGACGGTATAGGCGATATTAACCCGGATGATATTGAAACAGTATCTATACTGAAGGGCGCGGCTGCAACCGCATTATACGGTTACCGCGGTGCCAATGGTGTTGTAATTATTACCACCAAAAAAGGTAAAGGTGCCGATGGTGTGCTTGAAGTAAACTCCAACTACGTAGCTGAAAACGTAATTGATAATACAGATTTTCAAACCAAATACGGACAAGGTTACTCAACTGTTGGTGGTACCAGTTATGGCACTAAACCAGTTAGCGCGGCCGACGCGTTAGGTTCGATGGAATCGAGCTGGGGCGCGCCGCTGGATGGTTCAATAACGCCACAATTTGACGGCGTTTCGAGGCCATATTCAGAAGCAGCAAAAGGTAACCTGGCACGCTTTTACAGGCAAGGTGCGAACATTACCAACACTGCAGCGTTCAGCAAATCATGGGATGATGATGATAATACCCGTTTTTCGGTAAGCGAACTACAGGATAACAGCTATGTGCCAAATGCGGGGCTGCAGCGTTTTACCTTTAGCCAGAATACAAACCTGAAAATTGGCAAAAGGTTAACTTTAAGCTTAGATGCGCAATATAACTCAGAGTATACTAAAAACGCCCCCAGTGTTTCTGATGCCATTGGTAACTTAAACTGGGGCCCTATGTTTGTACCGCCAAACATTAATATCACAACCCTGGCGGGCCCTAACGGTAATGGTACTTTAGCCAACGGCTATGAGTTAAACCCATTTTCCGATTACTATACTACCAACCCTTATTTTGCCGCATACCAGTTCCAGGAAGCAGAACACCGCAACCGTTTTATTGGTTCGGCTAATGTGAAATACACTTTCGACAGCGGGTACTTTATACAGGGCGATGTGAATGAGGATTACACCAATGACCGAAACAGTGCTGTTACGCCAACAGGTACTGGCTATGAACCGAATGGTGATATGAGTGAGCAAAACTTCAAACAGACTGAGCTTAATATTGATGCATCAGTGGGCAAAAATTATAAATTTGGCAAAGATTTTGGCTTGAACATTTTACTGGGTACAAACTACAGGAGATCAATACAAGAAAACTTAACCGCCGGGGGAGAAAATTTTGCAACTCCTTTTTTATATACTATTTCTAACCTGAAAAACTTTTACGAATCTGATCAGTTTAACCAGGAAGAGTTCGAATCAGCTTATGGCAGCGCGGATTTAAGCTATAAAAACTTCCTGTACTTAACGGTTACCGGCCGTAATGACTGGTACAGCACCCTGGCGCCGGGTAAGGTAACCTATTTATATCCTTCGGTAAGCGGTTCGTTCGTTTTCTCGGAAATATGGAAAATAGCTAACATGGATATGGGTAAATTAAGGTTAAGCTATGCCGTGGTAGGTGGCGAGGCCGATAACCCTTATGGAACTTTAGAATCTTATGGCATACAAGGTACCGAAACAGGCCTTCCGGGTGGTCTTTCATTTCCTATAGGCCCGGGCGGCGGCGGCCAGATACCTAATGCCGAATTGGTTCCGTCTGAAAGGAAAGAGTTTGAAGTTGGTACCGAGATGAACTTTTTTGGTGACAGGTTAAGGACCGACATAGCATACTATCATAAAAACGTTATTAACGATATTTTACCGGTAACTGTTGATTATACATCGGGCTATAATACAGCCTTGTTAAACGTAGGTAACGTAGCAACCAATGGTATTGAGGTTGATTTTGGCGGTGTACCCATTAAAAGTGGTAAATTTAGCTGGGATGTTGATTTTAACGGAACTTATATAAATAGTAAAGTAACATCGCTGGGAGACCAGAATTTTATAAGCCTGGGCAGTGCCGAAGGCGACTGGACGCCTGATGGAAACTCGGTGAGTAACGTGGAACAGGTTGTTGGCAAAACCCCATCGCAGATTTTTGCTTTTGCTCCATTTCGCTATAAAAACGGCGATGTCGCAATTAATAAACTAACAGGCAGCCCAAGTTTTAACAGAAGGTCATTACAGGATGTTGGCTCGGCCGAAGACCCATGGGCGGGCGGTATCACCAACACCTTTAAATATGGGAACCTTGATTTTTCATTCCTGATTGATTTTAAAGCCGGTGGCCACCTGTTCTCAAACACCAATTATGTTGCCTATGTACAGGGCTTATCTAAAGAAACTTTATCACGTAACCCTGCCGGGTATGGTACAGAAAAGATCGGTGCTTCGTCATATTATAGCAACTGGGCAAACGCCGATGCAGCTCAATTTGTTTACAGCGCAAGCTTCATAAAGTTCAGATCGGCTAACATTGGATATACCTGGCCTAAAGGCTTGTTCAATGGCGCCATAAAAAGTGTAAGGTTAAGCGCTGTATGCCATAACGTATTCACTATTATGAAGAAGATACCGAATACAGACCCTGAATCAGATTATTCACAATCAATTTATTCACAAGGCGAGGAAGGACCAGATGTTCCATATTCGAGGACACTGGGCTTTAACCTGAACTTGAAATTTTAAATAACATAATTGTAAACGTGATAAACTTATTAGAAATGAAATATAAATCAATATACTTATTAGCGTGTGCTTTTATGATAATTGCATTCGCATCGTGTAAAAAAGACTTACTGAAGGTGAATACCAATCCTACCGGTGTAAGCCCAAGTAATTATGACCCTAACTTTACGCTTAGTGAGGTACAAATGATGTACACCGGCAGCACCGATTATGCATCGGAAGTTTGGCAAACAGAATGGGGAAATATTGGTGGTTACATACAACACACCGCATCTGTTAATACCTCGTTTTACTCCGGCGACAAATATTTATTCAGCCCGGTAAACGTAGGCCAATATTTTTTTGAGGCTTATCAACAACAAGTAGAGCCCGTAGTTGACCTTTTGCACCTGACCGCAAATAACCCTAAATTGAATAATGTACACCAAATGGCGCGTATTATGAGGGCATTGGTGTTTCAGCGTTTAACCGATATGTATGGCGATGTGCCTTATTTCCAGGCCGGCCTGGGGTATTATGACCGCATATATACCCCGGTTTACGATAAACAACAGGATATATATACCGATATGCTGAAGGAAGTTTCGCAGGCAGTAGATAGTCTTGATGTTAATGGCGATATAGCTACCGGGGATTTATATTATTATACAACCACTACAAATGCGGCATCCCAGGTAGCTCAATGGAAAAAATTTGGCAACTCGCTCATATTGCGCTTAGCCATGCGTTTAACTAAGGTTGACCCTGCAACAGCGCAAAGCTGGGTTACCAAAGTGGCCAACTCATGTATGCAGAGCAATGCAGATGATGCAATTGTACAACATAACTTATCGGCTAATACTGCAAGCGAGAACAGGGACGCCTGGGTTATCCTTACGCAAGACAGTACAGATTTAAATCTATGTTCCACATTTGTCAATATGTTGAGAAACGATAAAGATCCCCGTCTTAATGTTTTTTCATACATATTCAGAACAGATGATACCACAGCTGCCGCCCAGAATGGATTGCCACCGGGCTTCATAGTAGGTAATGGTAAAACCACTCTTTTTGATATCACCACGGATTCCACTTATAATAAATCCCTTGGTATGGAGGGTTATTCAAGGCCATCCCCATATGTTTTAAACGTTGGAGCACCTAGCATGATAATAAGCTACGCCCAAACAGAATTATTACTGGCTGATGCTTCGGTAAGATGGGGTATTGGCGGAGACGCTTCGGTGCACTACGTTAATGGTATAACCGCGGGAGTGACGGAAGCAGCTGCTTTATATGGTGCCCCGGCGCCCACTGCCGCTCAGATAAATTATCTAACTAATATCGGCCCGACAGCATATGGTAATGACCCCAGTAGTAACACGCTTAACCAAATTAATACCCAGTATTGGATTACCTGCTTTATGGATGAGTATGAAGCCTGGGCCAACTGGCGCCGTACCAGTACCGTTACATCTGTTCTAGGAGTAAAGGGCAGTCCGTCATTGACACCAACCGACTATACAGGTAATATAACCAATGGTACTATACCAAGGCGTTTGACCTATCCTTCAAGCGAAGCATTATCTAATGGTGCGAACTTAGCGGTTGCCGTTGCCCGCGAGAAAGGTGGAAAAGATGTGCAAACCAACCGTGTTTGGTGGGATACTCAATAATATTAACACCCTTTTAATTTAAACTATAAAGTCCCGGACAAATATCCGGGACTTTTTTTATGGGTTGCCTGAACCTTGATTTATAATTGTCTGAACCTTGATTTGCAGGATTTGAGGATTGCCCTGGTTGGTGGTTGATGTTACTGCCTTTCTATCCTTCGTAAAATACAAATATTTATATATCAATAAGTTAAGTGTTCGGGCTTGTTCGGGTGCGTTTACCGGTGTTTAGGTGCGTTCGGGTGGTGTTCGGGCAGCGTTCTGGCTTGTTTAGGATTGTTCGCGATTTAGAAAAACAGAACAGTTGAATTAGTGCATATTTACTATCAGAATTGAGGTGCTGCCGGTTTATCTGTCATTACAAAAACCAGTTTACCGCCGTTCATAATATCACTGTAGGTAATATATTTTTTGGTGTAAAGTTTACCATTAAGGGTAATGCTTTTTACATATTTATTAGCTACGGATAGGTTTTGCGCTTCGGTAGTAAACGTTTTTCCGTTAGGTAAAGCAATGCTTATTTTGCTTAACTGCGGCGCGCCGAGTACAAAATGCTGGTCGACAGGATTAACCGGGTAAAAGCCCATAGCGGTAAACAGGTACCATGCCGACATTTGCCCGCAATCATCATTACCCGACAGGCCATCGGGTGTGTTTACGTAAAATTCGTCGCATATTTGCCTTACATATTGCTGTGTTTTTGCAGGATTACCCGCAAGTGTGTACAAATAAGCCACATGGTGCACCGGCTCGTTACCATGCGCATATTGGCCTATCAACCCCGTAACATCAACAGTTGATCCTTTACCAAACACTTTAGAATCCATGGTAAACAATGAATCGAGCTTGGCGCTGAATACCTTTTTACCACCCATTAAGTGCATCAGGCCGGGGATATCGTGCTGTACCTGCCATACGTATTGCCAGGCGTTGCCTTCGGTGTAATCGCCGCCTATGGCCAGTTGGCCGCTATCCAAATTGGCAAAAGGCCCAACCCAGTTACCGTTTGATAACCTCCCGCGCATCAAATTGGTTGATTTATCGAATACATTTTTATAAAAGTTGGAACGCTTGATAAAGTACTTATAATCTGCATCTTTATGCAGGTTTTTGGCTAATTGCGCCGCGCACCAATCATCATAAGCCGCCTCCAGCGTACGTGATACCGCCTCACGTTTTACTGTATCCGATGGCAGGTAACCGTATCGCATGTATAAACTCCAGTCGTATTTTGGGTTGCCGTTGTGGGTAAGGGTATATTTTATATCGGCAAATGCCTTTTCCTTATCAAAACCTTTTAATCCTTTCAGGCTGGCATCAACAATAACGGGGATGGAATGATTGCCTATCATACCAAAACTTTCCTTTCCCCATAAAACCCAAATAGGCAGTTCTTTGGCCGCGTTAAAATGCTGCAGCATAGTTTCAACCATTTGAGCATCCCTATCAGGGCACATAATCGTATACAGCGGGTGTGCCGCACGGTAAGTATCCCACAACGAGAAGGTGGAATAATATACCCCATCAACAGATTGGTGTACCTTACCATCGGCGCCACGATATTTGCCATCTAAGTCAGCAATATTATTGGGCTGAATGAGCGTATGGTAAAGACTACTGTAAAAAGTAATTTTTTGCGCCTGCGTACCTTCCGCCGTAAACTTACCCAGGCTTTTTTTCCAAAGCTGCGCCGCATCAGCCCTTACCGCATCAAAGGTTTTATTTTTTGTTTCGATTAGATTTTTTTGAGCACCCGCAATACTTGTTGCTGATATAGCCACCCTCGCCTCTACCTGTCCGCCCGCCTGTGTATTAAAATCGAGCACTATCCTTCTTTTAGTTTTACCATCGATAAAATGATAGCCCTTAAACGGCTTATTAAACACAGCTGTAAAAAACACTTCCTTGTCCACCCACTGGCTCGAGAAAGCATAACCGCTGATACTGTTATTACTGTTGATGGTGATATGGCCTTCGCTAACGTGGGTTGATAATTCTTCCTTACTATCTACCAAACCACTCTGGATATCAACCAAAATATGTGATACACCGGCATTGTTAAAGGTATACCGGTGTACGCCTGTATGCGCCGACGCGGTAAGCTCGGCGCGGATATTGTTTTTACGCAATACTACCGTGTAATAGCCCGGCGTAGCTTTTTCGGTCGACTTTGAGAAACCGGCAGCAAACGTTTTGGGCGTTTTACCCTGGAATGGGAAGAACAACACATCGCCCAGATCAGCATCGCCGGTACCGCTTAGGTGGGTATGGGCAAAGCCGGTTATCGTGGTATCTTCATAACGGTAACCTGAGCAATAATTCCAGCCAAAATTGCCCGTTTCGGGGCTTAGCTGCACCATACCAAATGGCACTGTAGCGCCGGGGAATAAATGCCCGCTGCCAGATGTACCAATAAATAAATCAACATATTTATTAACCGATTGGGCATAGCCTGCTGTACTTAGCATTATTAACACTGTTGAGATAAGCAGTCGCCTGTTAAAATTCTTCATATTATTCTTTGTATTCCAATGTCTTTGTTAAAACCACATCATCGGCGGATCGCGCTATCATCACATCAAATTTGCCGGGCTCGGTAACTTCTTTCATATCCAAATTCCAGATGGCGATATCCTGCGGGGTAACAGTAAAGGTAATCGTTTTTGTTTCGCCGGGGTTTAGTTTGATCTTCTCAAATCCTTTTAAAGCCATTACCGGCGTAGTAACCGAATTTACTTTATTCCCTAAATACATTTGTACCACTTCTTTGCCCGCAACCTTGCCCGTATTGCTTACATCAACCGATACCTGCACCTGCCCGCCTTTGGTAAATGATGGTGCCGATACCTGCATATTGCTGTATTTAAACGTGGTATAGCTTAAACCATAGCCAAATGGATATAGTACATCGGTGGATGAAAACACATAATCCTGACCGGGTTTTTCCGGCGTGCCGGGGTTGTGGTAAAAGCCTTTGTTTGATAAAACATGGTTATAAAACACCGGTATATGCCCAACCGACTGCGGGATAGATACCGTTAACCTGCCCGATGGGTTTACCTTACCAAACAGGATATTGGCCACCGCGCTGCCACCCTTTTCGCCGGGGTACCAGGCTTCGAGTATGGCGGTGATGTTTTGCTTTTCCCAATCGATGCTCCAGGGGCGGCCGTGCACCAGCACCAATATTACCGGCTTGCCGGTTTTATAAATAGCCTGTAATAATTCGCGTTGTACGCCTTGCGGGTTTATATCGGTAACGTCATAGCCCTCGCCGCAGGTAAATGGATCTTTAGGCTCGCCTTCCGGGGTATGACCGTTCCAGCCAATACCCGAAAATACAACGCTGGTAGTACCCAATACCACCACAACCGCGTCGCTGTTCGCGGCGGCTTTAACCGCATAGGCAAAACCGCTTTTATCGTTGCCGGATAAGGCGCAACCTTTGGCATAATTAATTTTTACCTTATCGCCCACCAATTGCTGAATACCATTGAGGATAGTTACACCCGAGCGGCTATCTCGTGTAGAGCTATAATCTCCGTACTGCACCTGGTTGGCATTTGGGCCGATAACTGCCAGCGATTTTAAACTATTAATGTTTAAAGGCAACAACTGCTTATCATTTTTTAGCAGGATGATAGATTCTTCCGCAATATGCTGCGATAAGGCAATATGCTCAGGCGTATGTACCCTCGCGATTAATTGCGTGGTATCGGCAAGCGGCTTTTCAAATAAACCCGCTTTAAATTTCACCCTTAATATTCTTGCAACTGCGGTATCAATATCAGCTATTTTTACGCGACCTGCTTTAACCTGGGCTACCAGCGTAGCGTACACATCAGGGCTTGGCGCTTCCACATCAACGCCTGCGCTTAATCCTCTTAGCGCTGCGTCACTTGCATTTGCAGCGATGTGGTGGAAAGTATACAGCATTTTCAAGCCTTCATAATCCGAAAACACATATCCTTTAAAGCCCCACTCTTTGCGCAATACTTGCTTGAGCAGGAAGTTATTGGCATGGGCAGGTACGCCGTCAATCTCGTTATAAGCGGGCATTACACTGTAAATATTCGCCTTCTCAACCGCATCCCTGAAAGGATATAAAAACATCGACCTTAACTCGCGCTCACCAACCTCGGCAGGCGCAAGGTTGATACCTGCTGTTGGAATACTGTATGCCGCGAAATGCTTAGCGGTACACATTACTTTATCTTTACCGATGCCAATTTTACTTTGAGCGGTATCGCCCTGCATGCCGGTTACAAACGCGGTGCCCATGGCACTAACCAGGTACGGGTCTTCGGCATAACACTCCTCTACCCTGCCAAAACGCGGGTCGCGTATTAGGTCAAACAATGGCGATAAAGCCTGATCTACCCCCGAGGTACTCGCCTCGTAAGCGATAACCGAGCCCATTTGCTTTATTAAAGCCGGGTCCCAGGTACTGCCCAGCGCTATGGCCTGCGGAAAAATGGTAGCACCCGAAGCCAACTGCCCGTGCAGGCATTCGCCTATTTGTATGGGCGGTATACCGAGCCTTGTTTTCTCACGCGCGTATTTTTTGGCTGCTGCCGATAGTGTAGCAACTTCTTTAACGGTAACAAAAGGGCTTTCCACAACGCCGTAAGCCAGCGTGCTGTCCATGGAGTTTTTGAGCGAAGTCATGCTCATTTGCGCCACTTTTTCCTCAAGGGTCATGCGGCTGAGCAAATCCTTCACCCGGGCATCAACTGGCGCTGTTATATCTTTATATACCTGCGCCCTAACAGTTTGCACTGTTAAAAAAAGCGCAGGTATCAGTATCCATCCTTTAAACCTCATTGCCATTATTAATGGAACAGGTAATCGGCAGGGTCAAGCACCTTGCCTTTGGCTGTTTTTAAAATTAATAATTTTTGATAGTTGTTAAACTCATCGGCCAGGTAATATCCCTTAATAGCATAATAACCTTTCTTTAAATGCATCAATGCTTTTTGCGGCTCAACATAATTGTCTTTATCCTGGCTTATTACCGGTGCGTTATCAATATAAATTCCCGGACTGCCCTCAAAACCTGATGATAGTTCATAATCGCCTTCATTCTCAATTTTAATATAACCCGTTACCTTAACCCAGGTATTTGAACCATCGGCAGCCAACATTAAAGGTTGCGGGAAACTCATTAATCCATGGCTTATTGATGTAGCGGTACTATCCGGCCTGTTATAATTGTCCTGTTTAGTATAATATATCGCGTAATTTAAACCCATGCCTAAGCTGGCCTCGGGGCGGGCCGGCTCAATGTTCACGTGCTTTATTAAAGCAGTTTGCAATATGTGTTGATTATTCAGTGTCCAGGTGATATAAGCATTTATCAAAAGTGTGTCTTTATCGCTTAATTTTTTGCTGATGGTTACGGGGAAAGCAACCGGCTCTGCCCTTTCATCGGGCATCCTGCTGTTTAGGGCATAGCGTATTTTCGCGCCTTTAAGCGGGTAGGTAAGCATTACTTTATAGCTATCCTCATTGGTAACTATGTTGCAAAGGCTATCTATTTCGGGCAGGTGGGCATTCAGGTTCCATAATTTAAACAGGCCGTACTGGCTGTTCATTTTATACTCAAAGGTATCCAGGTTTTTACTTTCACGTGGCGACCAGCCGGTTTCGGCAACTGCCATTTCACGCGGGTAAACCATGTATTCCAGGTGATCCATGGTCGGGATTTTTTCGGCCCAAATGTTACCCTGCAAACCTAAAACGTATTCTTCTTCCTGCGGACTTAGCGGCCTTGAATATGGCTCATAGTTATACACCATTTGCCATGGCACCGGCGGGTTCCAGCCTATCGGCTCTAAACTTTCTTTGGCTTGCGGCGCGTCAAAGTACATATAAGGTAGTGGTGTCATTATTACGTGGTGGTGCATTTTTGCTGCCGCGATACCGCCGTCTTCACCTTCCCAACTCATTACCGTTGCCGATGGCGCCAAGCCGCCCTTCAAAATCTCGTCCCAGCCTACCATTTTCTTTTGTTTCGAAGTTAAAAACTCCTCAATCCTTTTAATAAAATAGCTTTGTACCTGCGCGGGCATTGTAAAGCCATTTTTCTTCATCAGCGCAACAGCAGTTGGGCTTTTCAAAAAGTCGTCAATCTCAGCTTCATCACCACCAATATGTATGTATTGGTTAGGGAACAGCGCGATAACCTCAGTTAACACATCTTCATAAAAATGGATGGTGTATTCGCTTGGGTCAAGCATACGCACACGGTGTGGTGCAGCTTTGGTACTGTCTTTACAGCCCAGTTCGGGGTAAGCAAATATAGCAGCCTCGCTGTGGCCCGGCATTTCAATTTCGGGCAGTATGGTTACGTGGCGCGATGCAGCGTATTTTAGCACATCACGTATCTGGTCTTTGGTGTAATAGCCATCGCTGCCGCCGCCAACCAGGTTATCCAGCTTGCGGTATTGGCCCAGTTTTTCGTAATAGGCAATGCGCGAACCTTTTTCGGTTAACAGCGGGTATTTATCAATTTGTATGCGCCAGCCTTCATCATCGGTTAAATGCCAGTGCATTACGTTTAGTTTGTAGTGCGACATGATATCGATATACTTTTTAACATTATCCACCGTGAAAAAATGGCGACTAACATCCATACTCAACCCACGCCATTTAAACCGTGGCGAGTCGATAATACTCACCGCAGGTATATGTACTGTTGTTTTGCCTGCAACGCCTGGCAGCATTTGTATAATGGTTTGCACACCATAAAAAACACCATCACTATTACCCTTAACTTTTATAGCTGTTGGCGATACATTGAGTGTGTAAGCGCCATCAACGGTATCGGCAGTAGTTATTAGCCTAATGGCAACTGTTGCAGGTATTTTGGTAAACTGCTTCACTTTTAAATGCAGTTTATAGTTTTGGGCGAGGTAATCCTGCAGGTATTTACCGGTACCTATACTGCCGGTATCAACACCGATAACCTGGCCACTGCTTAAAGCAAACTTACCCTTTAAAGGGATTAGTTTAGCCGGTTGCGGGATGATATGAAACTGCGCATTAGCATTAACTGATAAACAAATTAATACTGCGACAATAATTTTTGATGCGGCAGAAATGATATTTCTTTTTGAATTGAAATGAATAAGGCTCATATTTTTACGATGATATTCTTTTTGTAAAGTACCCAAACAGGTATAAATATAATAATAACAGTAAGTATTGCCCCAACAAGTGAAGCGTTAACAGGTGAGAAGTAGGGTACGCAAAGGGTATCATATACCCAGCCCCAAACATTGGTTTTTATACCATGATAGGTGGCGGGGATTAACGATAATAAGGTAGGGATAAAATCGGACAGGATATAGGCGGCAATGGCATTGCGGCCAAAAGCCAAAAATGGCGGCAATAACTTATTATTGCCTTTAATATCAATTATCCAGTAACTTAATGCTAAGCATACAATGGCCAACCCGGCAGTTAGTAAAGCATATGAGCTTGACCATAAAGCTTTATTAATAGGGAACCATATATTCCATATTAAACCACCGATAATAAGCAGTATGCCTACACCACCTAATTGACTAATTTGTTTTGTGCTTTTTAGCTTGTCTTTTTTAAGATAAGTACCTACAAATACGCCTATTAAGGTAGTAGCTATGGATGGTATGTAGCTCAATAAACCTTCAGGGTCCCAGGTTTTTCTTTCGCTCCACAAGTGGTTAACGCCAAACACAGCCCTGTCAACATAAGCGCCTAAATTTGTGCCCGGGTTTAAGTTAGCCGGTCCAAAACCTGGTACAGGCACCAAGGTCATGATTAAAAAATAACCTACAAGGCAGGCAATGGCAATGTACACTTGTGTACGTATACTGGTTTTAAGGTATAAAATTGAGCAAATACCATATACTATACCAATGCGCTGTAATATACCGGGAATACGCAGGTGGGCGAAATCAACGCTACCATTCACCGTCATGAAAAGGCCTAATAGGAAGGTAATTATAGTTCCCATAAAAATACCCAGGAATACAATAATTACCGTACGCCGCAAAATGGTCAGCATCAGTTTACCGTGGCTTTGATTATTAGCTACTTTTGCCGACAGCGCGTAAACAATGGCCACGCCAACCATAAATAAGAAGAAGGGGGCTACCAAATCGGTAGGTGTACAGCCATTCCATTTGGAGTGGTCCAGCGGCCAGTAAATGTGGCCCCAATCTCCGGGGTCATTTACCAAAATCATGAAGGCTACGGTTAGCCCTCTTAAAAAATCGAGTGATTGCAGCCGGGGCGGTTTTTGGATAACTACGGCCTCAGTGCCGGTTTCTTTTTTTGCAGATGAAGTGGTCATATTTATAATTAATCAATAGTTTTAAATCAATCACCAAAATACCTATAATTTTGGTTAGTTATGCTTAGCGGGTGCCTTTAATGTATACACAAAGCGGTAGCTGCCCGAGCCAATATTCAGTTTCACATCATCACCCGATTTTTCGATATTGCTAATGTCTTTGTCTTTAGCGATATCCACTTCATTTTCAGCAACATTGTCACTTACATTTGGCAAAACAACCTGCGCGGTGGTATTGGGCGGCACGGTAACATCCCATGTAAAAATGTTGTTATTTATAGTCCAGGCGCTGCGTATTTTACCGTACATGGTTTCCAATTGGGCATCGGCGCTGGTAAGCTTGCCGCCGGGCTGTGGGGCCAATATAATTTTATGATAACCGGGCGAGCTTTCGCTGGTATTTATCCCGCCTATTACACTATACATCCAATCGCCAATGGCGCCATAGGCATAGTGGTTAAAGGAGTTCATGGCGGGGTCTTGCAAACTTTTATCGGGTTTTATGCCGTCCCAGCGCTCCCAAATGGTGGTAGCACCGTTTATTACCGGGTAAAGCCATGAGGGATAGCTTTCTTTCATCAATAAATCATAAGCGGCATCGGTATGGCCAAAGCGGGTTAACACCTCGCAAATGTAGGGTGTGCCTAAAAAGCCGGTGGTAATGTGGCCATCGTAATCATCAATATTATCGGTAAGGCGCTGTACCGCCCAGGTACGAACGTTATCGGGCAATAAATCAAAATTTAATGCCAGTACGTAGGAGGTTTGCGTACCCGATATCATCCTGCCGTTTGGCGTAACATATTCGGCCTGGAAAGCTTTTTTGATCTCAAATAGCAGCTTGGTATACTTCCGTACATCATCATCCTTATCTAAAATCTTGGCCGCGTTAATAAGCAACTGCGTCGATCGCGCGTAAAATGCTTGTGCTATTAAATTTTTATCGGTAGTGGCCGCGCCATCTTCATAATCGGTGCCTGCGTAGGAGAGCCAGTCGCCAAAGTGGTTACCGGTATCCCAAAGGTTGTTGCGGGCGTGTGATTGTATGTAGTTAACCCAGGCTTTCATGCTTTCGTACTGCTGGCGCAATACCTGTTTATCGCCGTAGGCCAAATAAATATTCCAGGGCAAAATGGTTGCCACATCGCTCCAACCCGAGGCCGAAGCGTAAGTACTATCCAATACATTGGGTATTACATAAGGCACACCGCCATCCTTCAACTGATCGGCCGACAAATCCTTTAACCATTTGGTAAAAAACCCGGCGACATCCATGTTAAAAGTAGCGGTGCGACTAAAGGCCTGGGCATCGCCTGTCCAGCCCATACGTTCATCGCGCTGCGGGCAATCAGTAGGTATATCAATAAAATTACCTTTTTGGCTCCATAGTATATTGTGCTGCAACTGGTTGAGCAACTTGTTAGAGGTGGTAAAACTTCCTGTTTGCGCCATATCTGTGTAAAGTGCATAGGCGACTATATTGGTCGAATCCAAAGGGCCTTTATAGCCTACTATCTTTACATACCGGAAACCCTGGAAGGTAAAATGAGGCTCATAAGTTTCGAGGGTATCGCCTTTAAAAATATAGGTTACCTCTTCTTTTGCGGTACGCAGGTTTTTGTTGTAGAAATTGCCATCCTTATCCAGCACCTCGCCGTGAAACAACTTTAAGGTATCGCCTGCCTTGCCATGCAGCCTAAATTGCACCCAGCCCACCAGGTTTTGCCCAAAATCAATTACCCTATCGCCCTGCGGCGTGGTAAAAATTTTTACGGGCGTAAACATTTCCTGCTTTTTTACCGGTGGGCTTGCCATGGCTATCAAACGTTCGTTGCCATTGTTAGCAAGCACAACCGGGTCCCAGGTTTTATCGTTATAAGTGGCTGTCGACCAGCCCGAGCGTTCCTTAATGGCATCATACACCTCGCCGTCATAAAACGATGATGAGCGGATAGGCCCGGTAGCCACCCTCCAGCTTTTGTCTGATGTAAAAACATCGCGTTTGCCATCGGCATAAACCACCTCTAACTGGAACAGCAGGCCAAGCTTGCTGCCATAAACATCTTTTTTACGGTTATAGGTGTAACCACGGTACCAGCCATCGCCCAAGGTAACACCAACAGCATTGAGGCCTCTTTTTAAATCATCAGTAACATCGTATACCTGGTATTGCAGCCGTTTGTTATAGCTGGTGAAGCCCGGGGTAAAATAATCATCGCCTATACGTTTGCCGTTTAACTGGGCTTCGTAAACACCGTGGGCGGTAATGTATAAATAGGCTGCCTTTACCCTGCGCTCTACATTAATTACTTTCCTGAACATTGGGCTTGCGCCGCCGGTGGTGTCTGATGCAAAACCGCTTTGTATCCATTGGGCTGTCCAATCTGTTGGCCTCAATAATCCCATTTTCCAGTAGTTAACCTGGCTCCAGGGCGTTGCTTCATTTTTATTGTTCCATATCCGCACCTGCCAGTAACATTTTTGGCGCGAGGCCAATGCCAGGCCGCCATAATATACCTGGGTAGACTGATCGGAAAAAACCCGGCCCGACGACCATAAAATATCGTTGTTTTTTACCAGTTGGGCGGCGTTGGTACCTACCCTTATTTCGTATGATGTTTGTTTGATACCGCGTTGCAGGGTGATTAGTTTCCAACTCATGCGCGGGTTGGCGGCATCAACGCTTATGGGGTTTACTTTATACTCGCAAATAAGGTTATCAACCCTAAATGGTACCGGCCTTTTTTTAGCTTGTACTACGGATACTTGTATAAAAATTAACAGGGTAACACTAAGGTATATCCTTTTAAGCATACCTTTTTTGTTTAAATAATTCATGCCGGTAAATAAATTGCAATCGATTGCTTAATGTAATACAAGTACCCCTATTTGTAAAAATAAACAATAAATTGCTTTGTTATATAACGTAATTAAGCCCCGTTTGATTTAAAATATGTGGATTTTAATGTTTGTGTAAAGGTATTGATACACAACCCCAGGGCCTGAAACAAAAATATAAAAAAGGACGACAATACATTACCATTAGCCTAAATAAAGTACACTTTATTTACCAATAGCACCAACATAAGGCCATAAAACGACGATATCTTTAAAATTCGGGTTCTAATTATGATAAATAAAAATTTTAGGGTGCAAAAAACATTTTTGGCAACTTATTTGTCATTTAGGTACCAACACCGATAAGCTATGAAAACATTTAAAGAAAACGATATAGTAATTTACACTGATAACAACGGCAATCGGTTTGATACCTTTGTAATATTTGATACCAACACAAAAACCGGCCTTACCCACATTAACCATTACAATTTAAGAGTATCTACTAACGCACTGGAATTGCACCCCAGCGCGCTCACCGGCACACCAATGCCAATGAGCGATATGTTGAGCTTTAACTTGTTTAATAAACTGAAAGAAAAGTATACAAAGATAGATCAGAAGAAAAAGAAGATAAGTACAAGCCTTGTTTTGTACAGGGAGGTTAATTCACCCGAATTATTGCATAAAGCTTCTTAATAATTTATTGCTTAATCAGCCAGCAAATCATTAGCCGTTTTTAGCCTGAAGGCCAGCAGTACGTTAAATATCCCGGTAACTACGAAGGCAAAGGCAGTCCATATCACAATGGTCATGGCGCCGAAGGCAGGGTTTACAATTATCAGCAGGGCAAATAATATGGTTAAACCACCGCCTAAGTAAACCATTATGGGCTTGCGAACTGTTGAGGCAAAGCTAAACAATGATATCCCCCTGAATAAGAACCAAACACCCAAAATTATAGGCAGCAACGCCATACTGATTACCAAATGGGTAACCAATATAATGCCCAGCGCCAAATCAATAAACCCGATATAAAAACGGTACACCTGCCCGGCTACATAACGGTTAGCGTAGGAATAAAATAACTCCAGCAAGCCTGCGATAATCATTACCAACCCAAAGATAAAGCTAAGCGCCGCATAACCGGTTAAAGGTGCTTTCAGCATATAAACCCCTACTAAAATAAAGCCTATACCGCGCAGCAAAAATAGCCACCAATGCTTAATTGTGTTAACAATACCCGTTTCCATGACTTATGTTGTTTAGCTATTAAACCTTGTAGAGCACATTATGTTTTTTATGATTTAAATGTAAACATTCTTTCGATTTTTATATTCCTGATAAAAGCCATTCTGATAAAATATATTTACTTTTCCACCTCAAAACTTAGGTATGGACAGAAGGCATTTTATACATGTTTCGGCAGTAACAGGCGCGGGTTTGCTTTTTAGCAGGTTAACTTATGCAGCGGGTCAGCAAAGCCTAATGAATCACCCTGATGAAGTTTGGGCGCTTAGCGGTGGCGATTGGGTGAAACTCAATCCGCGTAACGGCTCAAGCTATTCTTACAAAAACATCGATGTAACGCTGGAGCAAACCCATAATGCCTGGGCAGTTCATGTAACCTCGCCCGGTACGCCTTTAAATGCGGTACGCCTGGTTTGGAAGCATAATATCAATAATAACAATAAAATATTAGGCGACCACTGGGAACGCTCTTACG
>Ga0206848_1067_pt1 | contig 27073 bp, 23 predicted proteins | sample Alteio_BWOrgCont_18_FD_152635 | JGI IMG/M metagenome (GOLD analysis project Ga0206848, IMG submission 152635) | Enriched cells from forest soil in Barre Woods Harvard Forest LTER site, Petersham, Massachusetts, United States -... | ecosystem: Environmental > Terrestrial > Soil > Temperate forest >...
GCGCGTGAGCGGCCCTGTGTGAAGCTGCTCGCAAGCTGGTCTGGCCGCAGGGATGCGCCACGATTAAAGACGTTGGTGTTGGACTGGTCGTAGGTTTGCGGCTGGCCGCTGGCTGTGGCGGGGCAACTGCCTGCCGAGTTGAGGGCGACCTGGCAGCCATCGGGACTGATGCTGGGCGTGAGCCATGGGCCGTTTTCAAGCAGCGTGACGGTATTCAGTTCCCAGCCGCCGAAGAGCGCGTTTTGCCAGCCGCCGTGGTTGAGCCATGTGCGGCCCTGGCCTACGGGGAGCTGATAGATGCCGCTGGCGAGGAAGCGATTGCGGCGTGTGCCTTCCTGATTGCCGTAGGTGGAGTGCGCGTCAAAGCGATTGGCAACGGGAAGGCCGTAGTTGACCTCAGAGGCGAAGGTGGTGGGTGTGTCGCCCAGGTTGTCGGCGAGATTTTTGGCGAGCGTGTAGTTGGCGTTGAAGTAGAGGCCGTGGGCCATGGTGTGCGTGGCTTCGAGCTCGAGGGCCTGGTAGTTGGCTTCGCCAGCGTTGAAGGTGGAGTAGAGCGTGAACCAGTTGGGATATGGCGCGCGCGGGTCTACGAAGGGGCTTGCATTCGTTGTCTGGTACGGCGTGGTGCTGGCGGGGATCTGGTTGAGATCTTCGCTGATGCTGAGGCGATAGGTGTGCATGCCTACGTAGCTGGCGCGGAAGGTATTGCTCTGCCCGAGCGTACGCTCGATGGTGAGGTTCCATTGATTCGATTGCGGGTCGCGATAGTTGGGATCGACGCCCTGATCGAGGCCGCCGCCGCCGTATTGTACGGACGTACTGAGAGGCGCGGTGTTGGGGAACTGAATCATGGGCGAGCCGTTGGCGCCGAGCGAGTTGGAGTACGTGTGCAGGTTGGAGGTTGGGTTGCCGCTGTTGTTGAAGGAGAGCGGGCCGAGGTTGGTCATGGTGAAGATGCCGAAGCCTGCGCGAACTACGGTCTTTGTGTCGTTGAATGGCCGCCAGGCAAGAGAGAACCGAGGCTGGAAGTTACCGAAATAGGTTTGACGCAGGCCCTGCGAAAGGCCGTCCTGACTTGCAGTGAGATAACGCGTGCAGGGAAGATCGGTGTAGTTGAGGTTGCAGGCGTTGAAGGACTGTTGGAATGCAGTGTTGGAACTGACGATGTTTTGCTTCTGCAGGTATGCGGAGAGCTGGTTGGGAACGACGATGGCGTTGTTGCGCTGATCGAAGTTGGCAATATTGCCTCCGTCTTCCTGAAAGCTGGGAAGCACCTGCCAGCGCAGGCCGAAGCTGAGCGTGAGACGGCTGGTGAGCTGGTACTCGTCTTGCGCGTAGAGGCCGTATTGCCACGCGGTGCCGCCTACGTCTGGACTGGAGACGGCGAAGTTGAGCGTGGTGGGCGCACCGATGAGGAAGTCTCCGAAGGAGCTTGCCGTGCAGCTTGTGGCCTGCGTGCCGCAATATGCGCCGGAGAATGTGGGCTGAAAGACGAAGTCGCCGAAATCGTCTGAGGCGTAGACGGGCGCGAAGCTTTCGAGATCGAAGTAGCGCACGCGGCGCACGTCGATGCCGGCTTTGAAGGTGTGCCTGCCCAAGACGTAGGTGAGATTGTCAGTGAACTGCGTGGTGAGCGATTGGGTGACGCCTGCCTTGTCGCGGCCGATAGATGTGAAGCCTGTGCCCGCGTTGAAGTTGAAGGTGGGAAAGGCGTGGGTGGTGGGATGCTGACTGATGTCGACACCGGTGAGGTCGAGATCATTCAGTGCAGTGGCGCCTTCAATGGGGAAGTTCACCGAAGTTGTAACGTTGGTGTAGCCGACGCGGAACTCATTCACGAGGTGCTGCGTGATGGAGTAAGTATAGGAGGCGAGCAAGCTGCGATTGTGAACGGAATCCACATCGTTGGGCAGAAATGGATTGGCGGCCTGCTCGGAGATATTTTTGCGGCTGAAGCGGGCGTAGACAGATTGCTTATCGGTAATTGTGCGGTCGATGCGCAGGTCTGCGCCGTCCGTGGTGGAAGGCGTGGGCTGGAAGTTGGCGTAGTTGTAGTTGGAGTTGCCGCTGACGTTGGGCAGCGGATAGTACGCGAGCAGAGCCGTGGCTGTGGCGCTAATGTTGCCTGAGGGAATGACGGGGCCTCCGAGCGCGGTGAGGTCGCCGGAGCGCTCAGCTGCTGTGGGCACGAGGAACTGCTGTGCGGTGGCGGTTACGCGACGATTGCCTTCGTAGTCGAAGAAGAAAAATGTCTTGTCGGCGGCGGCTGTGAAGAGATGAGGGATTTCGAGCGGACCCCCGAGCGAACCGCCGAAGGTATTGAAGCGCTTGGGAGCTTTGCTGCCGAAGCCGTAGGGCGAGGCGTCCAATGCGTCGTTCTGCAAGTACTCGAAGAGGCTACCGTGGAATTTGTTGCTGCCGCTTCGGGTGGTGAAGGTTACGTCGCCGACCTGCGAGAACTCGGCGCTGTTGTTGAAGGCGGTGACTTTGACTGCAGCGATGCCTTCCTGCGAGGGATAGGCGTCCTGCAATGCTCCGTTCTGGCGGACGTTGGTGGTGGAGATGCCGTCGACGGAGAAGTTGACCATGGAGGAGCTTGCGCCGTTGAGCGCGATGTTGCCGGAGCTATCCTGCTGCACGTTTGCGGAGAGCGAGAGTGAGCCTAGGGGGCTGGTAGTGGTGGCGCGATTATTCAGCGGCAGCTCGGTCATGAGGCTGTTGTCTTTGGAGTCGCCGAGGATGCCGTTTTCGGTATTGATCTGCGCGGCGTCTGCGCTGACTTCCACGGTGGTGGCTTGCGCGGAGATGGAAAGCGTGACGGGCAGGCGTAACTCCTGGCGTGCCTCGAGCGTTGCGGAGCTCACCACGGCGTCAGCGAAGCCGTCATGATGCACAGTGAGACGGTAGTGACCTGCCTTGATGTTTTCAAAGACAAACTCGCCGGAGTCGCTGGAGATTGCTTGCCGTTCAAAATTCTCATCGAGCGAGTGAATGATGATTGTCGCGCCGGGAATGACGGCGCCTGTTGCATCCTGCACCGTTCCACGGATGGAGCCGAAGGTGGACTGGGCGACTGCGGATGAGATGCAGAAAGAGAGCGCTGCGAGAAGTGCAAAGAGGCGCAAGGCTCCAGCCGGTTTTGTTGTAACCGAGACAGCGGCGTGGGGTTTACTGCGCATGGCGAGGCGCTTGCGAATACGCTGTTTCAGTTCTTGCTTGTGTTTGAGAAGAAGCGCGAGTTTGTACGCTTCTTCAACTGTCATGCCCCCAAATGGATTCATCGAATTCTCCTTGTACTAATACCAGCGGCTGTTTTCTTGCTTTGCGCCGGTAAGAGGGAATCGATGAGGAATGAGCAAAACCGGCCAGCGCACAGGCAGATACAGCTCGCATCTCTTATTAAGCTCCGAATAAGCTAAGAAGGCCGTTTGGAGAACCTTTTGACTTTGTATGAAGTTGATAAGAGTTGCATTCGGACGGTATTTTGCCGCTGTAAAGAGTCGCTAAGGAGGGCGTAAAAGCGTGGAGGGCGAGACTAGACCTTTGTGTGCAGACTGGGCCACTCGGGCTTGCGATGTTTTAGGAATGCCTGTACGCCTTCGCGGAAGTCTTCGGCGGAGCGTTGGTGCGCGTTGACTTCGATGGCGTCTTCGATCTCTTCATCAAGCCTGCGCTTGGAGTGCATGGCGAGAAGACGTTTGACCTCCTGCATGGCCTGCGGGCTGTTCTGCAGAAGGCCCTGGGCGCATGCATATGCGGTCTGCATGAGCTCTTCGGAGTTGACAATCTGCGTGACCACGCCGAGATGATAGGCTTCCTGCGCTTTGATCAGGCGTCCTGAAAGCAGCAGATCGCGGGTGACCTTTTCGCCGACCTGGCGCAACAGGAAAGAGGCGACGATGGCGGGCACGTAGCCGAGCTTGACTTCCGTAAAGCCGAACTTGGCTTCGGGGACGGCGAGCGTGAAGTCAGCGAGCATGGCGAGGCCCATACCGCCTGCGATGGCTGGGCCGTTGACGGCGGCGATGACGGGCTTGGGGAACTCGTAGAGCGTGCGGAGGACGTTGGCCATGTTTTCGGAGTCGCGGCGGCCTTCTTCCTCAGTGGAGGCGTGAAGTGTGGAGAGATGCTCCATGTCGAGACCGGCGCAGAAGGCCGGCCCTGCGCCGGTGAGAATGACTACGCGGCAATCGGAGTCCTCGGCTTCACTGAGCGCCTGGGAGATTTCCTGCATGAGGAGCGGACAGAGCGCATTGCGCTTGTCGGGCCGGTTCATGGTGATGGTGCGGATCTCGTTGGCGTTGTCGATGAGCAGATGATGAAAGCTGGCCATGATTGTCTCCGTTACTTCTAATGTTCTAAGGAGAAGCAGAGGATAACGCAATTTGTACGTGCCGGAAAATGACGTTAGTCATGCGTCCGATGCAACCTGATCCGGCAGCGAAATTGTACGCGGAAACGCGAGATTATGGCAGAGTAGTTGCGCCATACATCATTAAGATGTGGGAACGGCTGCAGGGATTCGATACATGGACTTCGCGGGGGGGGCAAAGATTTTGCAGGGGGAAGCGCGGAATGGGTTCTCTGGGGGACTAGTTTAGCCTTTGCAAAGCCGCGCGGCTGATCGATGTTGCCAAGTCCCAAGACTGAAATGGGTCGTGCTTCGTACGAAGAAGCACAACCCATTGTTTTTCAATTTCGAAATTTTACTTCCCTGCGTCTTTGTGCGCGACGCCTCGCCGGAACAGCTCATTCACAGTGGCAACAAAGTGGGTGGCTGTCGGAGGAGTGGGTACACCGCCGCCAAGTATCCTGGCGTACGGAACGTCATGACCGTAAATCTTTTCTGTGTCCGACGAGTTCTGGTGAACCACATCTCCGTTGAGGTCGATGCCTGCAAAAAGGCCCTTGCTTCGGGAATAGGTAAGAAACTCGGCGTTTGCAAGTTCGGTAGTTGAGGCTTGAGCGTTGCGGCCTACCGGGCCAGCAGCCACGGAGGCATCCCCGCCAAGTTTCACTTTGTCCTTGAGGAGATGATCTATCGCATGGTGATTCATGCCGATCAAAACTAAATCCGTGGATTGTCCGCCAATCTGAAATCCGAAGCTCGCTCCCTCAAGTTGAACGAATGCTGGAGCGCTCCAGCGTCCGCTCCGAGTGCGACAGGTCACCACACCTTGTCCATATTCGCCACCGAAAACAAAGGCAGCCTTCTTAAAGGAAGGTACGACCAGAACGCACGTCGCTTTGGCTGCGACATCTAGTGGGATTCCCCTATCGGGAGTGTTCATTAATTCATGGAGAACGGCGTGTGCGGCGTCGATGCGGGCGTCAATTTTCGCATCCTGTGCAGCCGCCATTGGACTTAAGCTGGCCGCCATTAAAGTTGCAGCAAGTAAAACTTTCATGTGTTGCTCCTCACGATTGGACAGCAGTCAACTTGACCCTATCAGCTTGATTTGAGGCACATTTTCCTCTCAAGGTTGGCTGATTACTCGACGAAAGTACTCGCAAATACACAGTCAACAACAAGAGAGGACTTGCCTGGTTTGTGTGTGTCGATGAATTCGCAAGATGCTGGGCCATTCCTTATAGGCCTAGCTCCCCAGAGCGCTTTTTCATGGCTTCGAGGCAGAAGGTGATGTGGGCGTCGAGTTCGACGCCTAGCTCGGAGGCGCCCTGGTAGACGTCGTCGCGGCTGACGCCTCGGGCGAAGGCTTTGTCCTTGAGTTTTTTCTTTACGCCGGTGGGTTCGACATCGGCGATGGCCTTTGTTGGCTTGACCAGCGCGCAGGCAGTGAGGAAGCCAGCCAGCTCGTCGCAGGCGAAGAGGACTTTATCGAGATGCGTGATGCGGGGGACGCCGGAGTACTGGGCGTGCCCGAGGATAGCGGTGCGGGTTTCGGCGGGCCAGCCGAGACGTTCCAGCTCGCGGACGCCGACGAAAGGGTGTTCGTCGGGGGTGGGGTGCTTTTCGTAGTCGAAGTCGTGGAGCAGGGCGGTGGTGGAATAGAGCGTTATCAGACGCTCGCGGTCGGCACCGGTGAGACCGAGACCGTCGGCTTCGGCTTCGCCGTATGCGGCGACGCAGGTCTCTACGGCCAGGGCGTGTTTGCGCAGGCTTTCGCTTTGGGTCCACTCGTGGAGCAGGCTCAGCGCTTGCTCACGGCCGTATGTGCTTCCGTTATTGGAGCTTTCAGACATTGATTCCCCTTGTTAACTATCCTGGTTCGCGATTGATTGGATTGGTTCGTGTTTTTTCGGGTTTTTCCGAGTATTATAGTAGCAACTTAGGGGTGACTCTAAGTTTGTAATTGACAATTATGGTTCACTTCCCCCAATCTGGCAATAATCGTGGTGCAGAAATGCACCGCGGAGACCGTGCTCTGGATCTCCGCACACAATCTATGGCGACAGCACTTGTAAGTACGCCAATCGCGGGACCTGTTCCGGTGCCTATGTCTGGCTCGGTTTCGGCCTCGGTCGTGCAGATGCCAAGCCGCGAGGTTATTCGCTGCGAACATTGTCTGCTGGTGCAGTATCGCACCAAGGATTCAAACTGCAGACGCTGCCACAAATCCCTTGACATGCCTGAACCTGCTCCCGCTCCCAGCCCCATGGCTGTTGTTGGAAGCAAACCGGTGGCTCCGGAGACGGAAGCCGGTCTGCAGGTTGCGGTGCAGGTGAAGGAGATTCGACGGGCGCGCCACCTGAGCCAGCGGCAGCTTGCGGGCCGGATGCAGGTTCCGCGCACCTATATCTCGAAGATTGAGAATGGGAAGGCGATTCCGACGCTGGGCTCGCTGGAGCGGATTGCGAATGCGCTGGAGGTAGACGTTTGCCAGCTTGTGCGCGATACCCGCAGCCGGCGCGAGGAAGAGGTTTCGACGATCTTTGCCGATCCTTTTTTGGCGGAGGTGGCGCAATTGCTACCGAGGCTGGATTCGCTGCAGCGGACGCTGTTTCTGGGTGCGGTGCGGGATAAGTCCACAGGCCAGCGACGCACGGCTTAAGGCGAGATTTCTAAACTTGTGGTGGGTTGAGTCCGCTTTGGAACGCAACGTCCAGTAGTGTGCCATTGCAGCCCTCATGCGGTTGTGCTAGCGTCAAGAAGTCCCGCTTTCTGCTGCAAAGTATGTAGCAATATCTGCGAGGATTCTGCTCTCCATGCGCGGAGGGAGCGGACTCGACTATATTAGGCGAATCAGCGCGTATCGCCACTCTGGCCGCTTCCGCGCATACGGCCCCCAGAATGAGGCATTTCGATTGCGACCTGCAGGCACGTTGCGTATTCATGAGCTGACGTCGGAAGAGCGCGCGATCTACTACACGCTGAAGCCGGAGTGCCTGCCGGAGCATGTCGCGATCATTATGGATGGCAATGGCCGCTGGGCGGGTTCGCGCTCGCTGAAGCGCTTCCTGGGCCACCAGCAGGGCGCCAAGAGTGTGCAATTGGTGACGGAGACGGCTTCGCGCATCGGATTGCCGTGGCTTACGCTGTATGCTTTTTCGCTCGAAAACAATCTGCGCCGGCCCAAGGTTGAGGTCAACTTCCTGATGCGGCTTTTGAAGAGCTACCTGGAAGGCAATGTGCAGCGCATGATGGATAATAATGTGCGCATTCGCTACATTGGCCGCACACATGAGCTGCCCAGCGAGGTGCAGGACACGATGCACTGGGCCAGCGAAACTACAAGCTGCAATACGGGCACGACGCTGACGCTGGCGCTGAATTACGGCAGCCGGTCCGAGCTGGTGGATGCGTTTCGCGCGCTTTCGGCGGAGATGCGGCTGAAGCATATTTCGCCTGATCGGATTACGGAAGAAGATATTCACCGACATCTCTACACGGCGCACATGCCTGATCCTGATCTACTGATTCGCACCTCGGGCGAGATGCGGATTTCGAATTACCTGCTGTGGCAGATTGCGTATACCGAGATCTTTGTGACGGATCGGCTGTGGCCGGACTTTCGCGGGATCAACTTGTTGGAAGCGATTGCGAATTTTCAGCAGCGGGAACGGCGCTTTGGCGGCCTGAGTGAAAACGTGGGCGTGACGGATGAGGAAGCTGAGCGGGTGAAGATTGCGGTAAGCTAAGGGTATCTGCCAGTTGGCATGAGATTGGATGCCATTTGGCGGATTTTGTGTTATGATTTCAGTATGACGCAGTCTGGGGCATTGGCTTTTTCACTAAAAACAAGCGGTATGGCGCAGCGTGAGCTGATTGAGCGCATTAAGAGCGGCTTGAAGTTTGGTGTGCTCGAATCGCTTTCTTCCGCTACGGGGCAACCGCTGGCGGAGCTGGCTTCGCGTGTTGGTATTCCTCCTCGCACACTGGCGCGGCGCAAATCTTCCGGAAAACTGAGCATGGAGGAGTCGGAGCGTGTGGTTCGGCTGGCAGGCCTGTATGAAAAGGCAGCCGAGTTATTTAACGGCGACGTTATGAATGCCCGGCAATGGATGAGCCAGCCGAAGAAGGCTCTGGGTGGGGAAAGTCCGCTGGATTATGCGGCGACTGAGCTGGGTGCGCGTGAAGTGGAAAATCTGATTGGCAGGCTGGAGCATGGGGTCTTTGCTTAATGCTCTCGTGCTGGCGGATTGTGCAGGAGAGATTTTCCAGCGAGGCATTTACGGGGGAAGGCACCAGGATTTACGGCGGCCGATGGAACAGTGTGGGACATGCGGCTATTTATGCTGCCGGGTCGCGCGCTTTGGCTGTGCTGGAGATGCTGGTGCATCTCGATGGGCCGCAATTGCTTAGTTCCTATGTTTTATATGAGGCAGAATTTCCGGAGTCGCTTGTGACAGAGCTTCGTGTGGGCGATCTGCCGTCGGATTGGAGAGACGATCCCGCCCCGGCCAGTACGCAAAAGATTGGGGATGGATGGATTCGAAGCGGCGCTTCTGCTGTTTTGCGCGTGCCGAGTGTGCTCATTCCTGAGGAGCACAATTATTTGCTGAATCCGCAGCATAACGAGTTTGGGAAGATTCGTATTTCGGGGCCGGAGAGGTTTGCATTTGACTCGCGATTGAAGGGCTGAACTGTGCTCCAGCCGGATTTGACAGTGTATTCTCATGCCTGAACGAAATGAAAAGAGTTCTTACTGCACTTGTACTAATTCCTGTAGTTCTATTCCTGGTTTTCCTGGGGCCCCGGTGGCAGTGGGTGTTTACGCTGGCCACTGCGCTGGTGGCGTGCCTGGCGGCGTGGGAGTTTTTGACGCTGACGCGACAGACGGCGGCGAAGCCTCCGCGAATTGTTGTGCTGGTGGCGATTGTGGCTCTGTTTGCCGCAAATTATCAATGGCCCGATCAGCTTGCCGCAATCGGTGGAAGCCTCTGTCTGCTGCTGCTGGTTTATTGCACCTTTACGAGCCCGGTTGCGCGGGTGCTTCCCGATGCGACGAGCGCGATTTTTGCGCTGGTTTACACGGGATTTACGCTGGTGACGCTGCCGGCGTTGCGGGAGCAGGCGAATGGGCCTTCGCTGGTGGTTTTTCTGCTTTGCGCTGTGTGGGCTGGGGATATTGCCGCGCTTTACGTGGGCAGGCTCCTGGGGCGGCATAAGCTTGCGCCTTCCATCAGTCCCGGCAAGACGTGGGAGGGGGCGGTCGCTTCGGTTCTTGGCAGTATTGCGGTTGCTGCGGCGCTGCTGGCGATTTCGCGGCACCTAGCGACGAACTGGAATTCGGTGGCGCTTTCCTATCAGGATGAGATCTGGTGGTACTGGCTGATTCTGGCGGCGATTGTGAACGTGGCGGCTCAGGTGGGCGACCTGGCGGAGTCTGCGCTGAAGCGGTCGGCTGGTGTGAAGGATTCGGGCACGCTGCTGCCGGGGCATGGCGGGGTTCTGGATCGCATTGATGCGCTTCTGCTGGCGGCGCCGGTGCTATGGTACGCTCAGATTATTCATCAGCATTTTTAAAGCTTAAGGCTGACTAAAGCATTGAAAAGACTTGCGATTCTCGGTTCTACCGGCTCTATCGGCCAGAGCACTCTTTCTATAGTTGAGCAGTTTCCGGATCGCTATTCCGTGGCGGCGCTGGCTGCTGGGCGCAACGTCGAGGAGGCTTTTGCTCAGGTTCTGCGCTGGTGGCCTAAGGTGGTTTCTCTGGCGACTGAGGAGCTGGCAGGGCAGCTTGGTGTACGGCTGAAGCAGGAAGGCGTTACGGGTGTCGACGTTGTGCACGGAACGCAAGGAACTGTTGCGTGTTCCACGCTGCCGGAGGCGGATTTTGTGGTCTCGGCGATTGTGGGCGTGTCAGGACTAGAAGCGACGCATGCGGCAATTCTGGCGGGCAAGCCTGTGGGGCTGGCGAATAAGGAGTGCATGGTTGCCGCGGGCGAGATTCTTACCGCGGCGGCGCGTGAGCGGAATGTGCCGATTCTGCCGATTGACAGCGAGCATAATGCTGTGCACCAGTGCCTGCGTGTGGGCACGCATGATGAGGTGAAGCACATCTGGCTGACGGCTTCAGGCGGGCCTTTCCGGACGACGCCGCTGGAGCAGTTTGCGGGGATTACACCGGAGCAGGCGCTGAAGCACCCTACGTGGGTGATGGGACGGCGGATCACGATTGATTCGGCGACGATGCTGAACAAGGGCCTGGAAGTGATTGAGGCTTGCCGGCTTTTTGATGTGGCGCCGAGCCAGGTGCGCGTGACGATTCATCCGCAGTCGACGGTTCACTCGCTGGTGGAGTATGTGGATGGATCGATTCTGGCGCAGATTTCTGTGACGGATATGCGGTTGCCGATTCTGTATGCGCTGGCGTATCCAGAGCGGCCGGCTTCATCTCTTACATTCGATTTGGCTGCGCTGAAGCACCTGGATTTTGAGCAGCCGGACTTTGCGCGTTTTCCGTGTTTGCGGCTGGCCTTTGAGGCGGCGGAAAAGGGCGGTGCTCATTGCATTGCGCTTAATGCCGCAGATGAGGTTGCGGTGGAGGCGTTCCTAGAGCGTCGCATTCCATTTACTGGGATCGCGGATACAATAGAGAGAGTGCTTGCGGCCACGCCGGAGTCGCATCCGGGCACGATTGCCGAGGTGCTGGCGGCTGATCGCGAAGCTCGCGCTTCGGCAGCCGCTCTGGTTGGCTGAACCCTAAAGGAATACACGCTTGTTCTTGGAAAATCTTCACGGTTTTGTCGTTGCCGTCATCGCTTTTGTGGTGCTGATTGGCGTGATGGTGGTGGTGCATGAGTTTGGCCATTTTATTGTGGCGAAACTTTTTCGCGTTCGTGTCGAGTCGTTTTCAATTGGCTTTGGCCCGCGCCTGTTCGGCTTCAAGTACGGCGATACCGACTACAAGGTCTGCCTGCTGCCGCTGGGCGGCTATGTGGCGATGACCGGTGAGTCGATGCCGGGCGAGAACATGAAGCTGGAAGCCGACAGCAAGGAAGAGATTGAGGCGTTTAAGCGAGATCCTGGTGCGTTGACTTCGCACCCGCGCTGGCAGCGGATTTTGATTGGACTGGCCGGGCCGGTTGCTAATTTCATCCTTGCGTTTGTGCTGATGGCCTTTTACTACGGGTTCTTCAATGAAGTGCCGAAGGACATGGTGAAGGAGACGTCGGTTGAGTGGGTTGTTCCGGGTTCCGCCGCTGCCCAGGCAGGCATTCAGCCTGGGGATATTATTCGCCGCTTTGACTCGTACGACAATCCCGACTGGGGCATGGTGGGTGCGCGCATCAGTTTGAATTCCAACCAGACGGTTTCCGCGACCGTGGAGCGCAACGGGCAAAGCATTCCGATTTCACTGCATGTTCCGGAGAGCCCGAAGAACCCCGAGACTGAGACCACATTTGCGGGAATGCTGGCAGAGACCTATCGCGGACCGATTGGCGTAGATGATGTGATTGCGGACTCTCCCGCGGAACATGCCGGGTTGCGCCATGGCGACCTGATTGAGTCAGTGGATGGGTTGAAGTTTCACACTGTGGGCACGCTGCTTGCGTACATGCAGGCTTATCCCGGAAAACAGCTTTCACTCGCGGTGCTTCGCGGCGGCTCGCAGCTTGCGCTAACGGCACAGCCTGCGATTCTGCCGGGAGATACAAAATGGAAGCTGAATTTCCAGGCTGCGATTCCGCCATATGAGAATAAACCGCTGCCATTTGGCGAGTCTCTTGTGAAGTCCGCAACGTTCTGGAAGGAAAACTCTTCTCTGATTCTGGATGTGCTGAAGCGGCTGTTCACGCACAAGGTTGGAGTGTCGCAACTTTCCGGTCCTGTGGGTATTGCGCGCATGGCGGGCCAGTATGCGCAGACCGAGGGCTGGGGACCGAAGCTGGGCTTCGCGTCTGCTATCAGCTTGAACCTCGGCATCCTGAACCTGCTGCCGTTTCCGATTCTCGATGGTGGCATGATTCTGCTGCTGCTGATTGAGGGCGCGATGCGGCAAGACATCTCGCTGGTGGTGAAGGAGCGCATCTACCAGGCGGCGTTTGTGGTGCTGGTGGTCTTCTTTGCGTTCATCATCTTTAATGATGTGACCAAGCTGCCGATCTTTACGCATGTAAAGCCGTAAGAACAGGGATTAGTTGTCAGAGATCAGGGATCAGCTTTTCCATTGACTGTGCAGAAATCTGATCTCTAACAACTCGTCTCGGACCTCTTTTCCTATGCCAGTTACATCTCGTGTGCGTGTGCGTTATGCCGAAACCGACCAGATGGGTGTGGTTTACTACGCCAATTATTTTGTCTGGTTCGAGATTGGGCGCGTGGAGGTGCTGCGCTCCGTGGGACTTTCATACGACCAGATGGAAAAGGATCACAAGCTGATTCTGCCTGTGGTGGATGCGTCGTGCCGTTATAAATCGCCCGCGAAGTATGACGAGGAGATTCTGATCGAGACGCGGCCTGCGCTGCTGCGAGGGTCTGTGATCAAGTTTGCTTATCGCATCTATCGCGATGCTGGCCAGGATGGGGAAGAGCGGAAGCTTTTGGCGGAGGGCGAAACAGTGCATGTGGTGTGCGATGAGAAGTTCGAGCGCCAGCCGCTACCGGATAACTATGCTGCTGCGTTACGGGATTTGATGGAGTAGGCGAGCTTCATCCTCTGGCTAGTCCAATACAACAGCGATTGCGAAGCCATCATGCTGTTTTATGCCCACTGTTTGCAGTGCTGTTACTTGTAGTCGTGGATTTGCTCCTGCGAGTTCGAGAAAACGCCGCGTTCCCCGCGTGTCCTCATCTTTGGTATCGGCGTCAAGAATTTTTCCGTCGCGGACTACGTTGTCTGCGACTATGAGGGTGCCTTTGCGCGCGAGTTTCAGGCTCCAGTCGAGATAGACGGGCATACTTCTCTTGTCTGCATCGAGGAAGATGAAATCGAATGGCTCGACATCCTCGTCTTGAAGTTTGCGAAGGCTCTCAGTTGCTGGACCGACGCGGATTTCTACGCGATCGAGCACGTCTGCGCGTTTCAGGTTTGCTTGTGCGACTTTGGCATGGTGTGGGTTGAGCTCTAATGTCACGACACGGCCATCTTCCGGCAGAGCTCGGGCCATCCAGGTTGTGGAATAGCCTCCCAGTGTGCCGACTTCCAGTACGCGGCGTGCGCCAGAGATCGTGATTAGAATGCCGAGGAATTTTCCGAAGAGCGGAGACACGTCGATTGACGGAAGGCCGTCTGCGCGATTGGATTCAAGCGCGGCTGAGAGATTCTCTTCTGGATGGATGAGCAGCTCTTCAAGGCGCTGATCGACGCGATTCCATAGGTCTTGCTTCGGGCGGCTCGGCATAGGGCCTCCATGCGTTACGCGAGCAGTGAATGAATTTGGTTATTTTTCGCGCGCTACAACGAAATCCGGAACCCAGAGGAGCGCGCGTTTGAAGTCTGACTCGGCGAAGCCTGCGAGGGCCTGGCGGGCCTGCTCGGCGTAGCGCTCGGCGACGCCCATAGCGTATGCCACTGAGCCGTGGCGCTTGAGGATCTCCTGAATTTCCTGACGAGAGACGTGTTCGAAGCTGCGGTCGTCGAGGACGCGCTGGATGAGCTGGCGTTCGGCTGCGGTTCCGTGATCCCAGGCGTGAATGACGGCGAGAGTGGTTTTGCCTTCGCGTAGGTCGCTGGCTACGGGCTTGCCGAGAACTTCTTCGGTTGCAGTCAGATCAAGGACGTCATCCACGATCTGGAAGGCGAGGCCGACGGTGCGGCCGTATGCTGCCACGTTGTTTTCTTCGGCTTCCGATGCGCCGGCGAGGACTGCGCCGAGGCGCATGGATGTCGAGAAGAGGCAGGCGGTTTTACGGAAGATGAGGTCATAGTACTCGGCTTCAGAGACGGCTTTGCCGAGCTTTTGAATTTGCAGGAGCTCACCTTCGACCATTTGCTGTGTGAGAGCGATGAGCAGATCGAGGACGCGGAGATTTTTTTCTTCGAGCGCGACGCGGAAGGCCTGCATGTAAAGCCAGTCGCCAGCGAGGACGCACTTCTCATTGCCCCATGTGGTGTTGGCGCTGGGACGGCCACGGCGGGTGCTTGCGCCATCGATGATGTCGTCATGGACGAGCGTGGCGGTGTGCACCATTTCGACTACGGTGCCGAGGCGGATGGCGCTCTGGCCGAAGAAGCCCATCATGTGTGCAGAGAGCAGAAGAACGGACGGGCGGATGCGCTTGCCGCCGCCCTCGCGAAGGTATTCGGCGATCTCCGTGATGGTGCTGACACTGGAGGCGGCGTCACGGCCCAGCTCCTGCTCAATGGCTACGAGATCATCCCGCAGCAGCTCAAAGACCTCTCGTGCCGTCGCTATCGCCAGTGTGCTTATCATCTTTCTCCTGGTGCTGGAGTTGTTGCGTGGGACAGCTAGTTGGTCCGGTAATTGGTGAACTGCAGGTCGACGCCGAGGTCTTTGCCGCGCAGCAGGGCAATGACGCCTTGCAGGTCGTCGCGGTCTTTGCCGCTGATTCTGACTGTATCGCCTTGAATGGTGGCCTGCACCTTCTTTTTTGAGTCCTTGACGAGGCGGACGATTTCTTTGGACTTTTCGCCGGGGATGCCTTGCTGGAGAGTGATCTTCTGTCGCACGCTTTGGCCGGCAGCCTGCTCCAGCTTGCCGTACTCCAGATTTTTGAGCGAGACACCGCGCTTGACGAGCTTCTGGCCGAGGATTTCTTTTACTGCTTCGAGCTTGTACTCCGCAGCGGAGGCGAGCTGGATTTCCTTGTCGCCCTGCAGCAGCTCGATCTCGGACTTGGAGTCCTTGAGGTCAAAGCGCTGCTTAACTTCTTTGAGTGCCTGGTCGATTGCGTTGCGAACTTCCTGAATGTCGACCTTGCTCACAATATCGAATGAATTGTCTTGCGCCATATCTGCCCTCGAAACGGCCTGAGCGCTTGTGGCGCCAGGGGGAGTTGTACCTATCAGTTTCCCATGAAGGGGGCTAATTGGAACAATCTTTGGAAGTTTTTCGTTGTTGCTTCGCCTACTTCCTCGATAGATACGCCTTGCAATACCGCGAGGGTTGCCGCGGTATGAACTATGTGGGCAGGCTCATTTCGCTGGCCTCTGAGGGGCGAGGGGGCTAGCCACGGCGCGTCGGTTTCGACTAACACGCTGTCGAGGGGGAGTTTGGCTGCTACATCGCGGAGGTCTTCTGCTTTGGGGTAGGTGATCTGACCGGCGAAGGAGCAAAGGAAGCCCATGTCGAGCGAACGGCGTGCCTGATCGTATGTTCCGGAGAAGCAGTGCATGATGCCGCCGAGGCCGGTGTGCTGCCAGTGTTCGCCGAGCACGGCGAAAAGGTCATCCCATGCTGCTGTTGTGCCGTCTTTCGGGCGGCAGTGAATCAGGATGGGGCGTTTGCGGGCGGCGGCAATTTCAAGCTGCGTGATGAGCATTTTGCGTTGAAGATCGTGGGGCGCGCCTTCGTGATAATAGTCGAGGCCGATTTCACCGCAAGCGATTACTTCGGGCTCGGCGAGCAGGCTGTCGAGTTTGGCGAGGGCTATATCGTCCGCATCTACGGTGGAGTGCGGGTAGATTCCTGCGCTTGCGTAGAGCTGCGGCATGCCTGACTGGCCGTTATACTCGCGGCAGATATCCAGCGCCTGATGCATCTCCAGTGGGTTTTCGCCGATGCCGATGGAGAGCACGGTGCTAACGCCTGCTTCTGCGGCGCGGCGGAGCATTTCGGCGCGATCTTCGGCGTAGCGCGGGCTGTCGAGATGGGCGTGGGAATCGATGATCATTTTTATTTGAGCCGCGCGCCCAGGGGGACGTCTTCGAGGAAGCCGGCGAGGACGGGAGTGCTCTCTGGATTGTCGGGAAGCGAGGCGGCGAGGAGCATGCCGTTAGACTCGAGGCCGCGCATCTTGCGTGGGGCGAGGTTGGCGATGATGACGATTTTGCGACCGATAAGCTTTTCGGGCTCGTAGTACTGCGCGATGCCGGCGAGGATCTGGCGCTTTTCGTAGCCGAGATCGACTTCGAGGCGGAGGAGCTTGTCGGCTTTTGGGATGCGCTCCGCTACGAGAATTTGTGCAACGCGCAGATCTACTTTGGTGAAGTCGTCGATGGTGATGAATTGCTTTTCTTCTTCGGCCGCTGGGGGTGCGGGAGTCTCCGGCGTGAGCGGAGTACCGGCGGGTGCTTCCGTGGAGCCTGTGGAGAGACGCGCGCTGGCGATTTCCGCAGGAACGGAATGAACCTTGGCGGTTTCGATCGGCGTATCCGTGTGATGCGGAGCGATAGTGGTTGGTGTTGCTGCGTGTTCTCCGTGTGTGGCGTCCGGGGCTGATGTGGGATCGACGGATGTGGCTGCGGGAGCATGCACTGGCTCGGCTTGCTTGCCTGCTGCTGCGTCGGGTTTCGCGCTCGCTGCGGCTTCGACTGCGCTTGCGTTATTCTGCTTCTCAAGATTTTCCATACGTTCTATCGCGTCCTTTTCTGCACGAGGGAAGAGTGGTGCTGGCTCGCCAAATTTTGTGCCTGCCTTTAGCCCTCCCCATTTGAGATCCGTCAAAAATGCTTTCTGCGCTGCGTCCTGAATTTCGCCGAGACCCAGTTGCTGCCAAACTTTTGAGGCTGAGGCCGGCAGAATGGGATACACCAATGCAGTGATGATGCGAATGGCTTCTGCGGCGTTGGCTAACACGCGTGCCTGGAGTGCTGCGTGGTCGGTGTCGCTGCGGTCAGCGGGCTTTTTCCACGGTGCGTTGGCTGTGAGGTAGCCGTCGGTTTCGGCGACGAGTGCCCAGAGGTTTTTCAGGGCCTCAGAGAAATTGAAGTCGTCGAAGGCGATGGGAAATTCAGTGAGGGTGCGTTCGGCGGCTACGCGGAGGGCTGTTTCGGCTTCGGTTGGGGCGCCTGAGTCCGGCACTACGCCGCCAAAGAATTTGTGCATCATGTTGACGACGCGGCTGACGAGGTTGCCGTAGCCGTTTGCGAGGTCGCCGTTGTAGCGGCGGACGAGCGCGTCAAAGGTGAAGCTGCCGTCCTGGCCGAAGGGAATTTCGCGCAGGAGGAAGTAGCGCAGGGCGTCTGCGCCGAGAACTTCGTCGATGGTTTCGGCGCGGACGATGTTGCCGAGTGATTTTGACATCTTGGTGTCGTCAAAAAGCAGCCAGCCGTTGGCGCGAACGGATTTTGGGGTTGCAATGCCTGCGGCCATGAGGAATGCCGGCCAATAGACGCAGTGGAAGCGGCTGATTTCTTTGCCGATGAGATGGATGTCAGCGGGCCAGAAGTTCTCGAATTTTGCTTTGTCTTTGGGATCGTCTGAGCCGTATCCGATGGCTGTGATGTAGTTGGCGAGCGCGTCTAGCCAGACATAGATGACGTGCTTTTCATCGCCGGGGACGGGGATGCCCCAAGTAAAGCTGGTGCGGCTTACGGAGAGATCTTTGAGGCCGCCGCGGACGAAGGAGATGACTTCTTTGCGGGTGCTTTCGGGCTGCATGAAGCCGGGGTTGGCTTCGTAGAACTCCAGCAGCGTGCGCTCAAAGGCTGAGAGTTTGAAGAAGTAGTTCTCTTCGCTGACGGTTTCTGTGATGCGTCCGCAATCGGGGCAAGGCGCGCCGGGCGGCACATCGACCCAGGCTTCGTCACTGACGCAGTACTGGCCGGTGTAGGTGCTTTTGTAGATGTAGCCCTTGTCGCGCAGGGTGGCGAAGAGATGTTGAGCGCCGCGGACGTGGCGGGGTTCCGTGGTGCGGATGAAGTCGTCGTAGCTGAGGTTGAGCCGGTCCCAGAGGGCGCGGAACTCGCCGGAGATTTTGTCGGCGAACTCAAGCGGGGTTTTTCCCGCGAGTTTGGCGGAGCGCTCGATCTTCTGGCCGTGCTCGTCGGTTCCGGTGAGGAACCATGTTTCTATGCCGAGGGCGCGTTTGCGTCGGGCTATGGCGTCACAGACGATTGTGGAGTAGGCGTGGCCCAGGTGCGGCCGCGCGTTTACGTAGTAAATGGGCGTGGTGAGGTAGTAATGGTCTCTTCTGGAACCGGGGCTGGAATCGGGCTTTGTCATTGATGAAGTGCAGGGCAGACGGCCATGTTGCGCAGAAAACCCTGGCACTTCATTTTAAGGCATTGAATTTCGCCGGACGCTTATGAGATGGGCGGAAGAAGTCCCATGAAGATGTAGTCGAGAGGCAGGTCTGCAGTGATGCCGTGATGGCGCACCAATGTGGCAAGTTGCGCGTAATGGCGGATGGAATGGGTGAGCGACTGCACGAGTGCGGTGCGGCGGGATATGCGCAGTGTGCCGATGCTGCGGGTTTTGAATTCGAGCACTTCTTCCCACCAGTCTTCGCCTTTTTCGAGCAAAGGCCGTATCAGATCGAAGGCGCGGTCGTGGGTTGCATAGATGGCGTCGACGGAGTCATAGGGGATCGTCGAGTAGTCCGTCTGCGGGAGTTCGAGGAGGCGCTCCGGGTAGCGGAGTTCGACGGCGACGATGTGCTGGAGGAGCTGGGCTACGGATTGTGTTTCGCGGATGTCGCAGGGGAAGGTCAGGATTTCCGGGTGTTCTGTAAGCAGCTTCTTAAATTTGTCGGTAGTGTACTCGACGTATGCCAGCAGTTCTTCTCCGGTGATGGCGATCATCTTTTGCTCTCCCTCAAGCAGATGTTATATGGAAAAGACGCGAGCTGCCCAATGCTAGAATTACCCTTGTAAATAAAGGATTTCCGAGGTTTTGCGCACGTGTATCTTGAACTTCAAAAGCAGCTTGCCGGGCATTTGCGCTCGGTTCTCAAGAGCAAATATTCGATTGAGATCGAGAACGTTCCGGTCGAGATTCCGCCGGAGCTGAAGTTTGGCGAGCTGGCTACGCCGATTGCGCTGCAACTGGCGCGGACGCTACGTAAGGCGCCGAAGGTGATTGCGCAGGAGATTGTCGAGGCTGTTGGAAAGCTGCCTGGGTTTGCGAGTTTTGAAGTGGCCGGCGCGGGATACATCAATGCGCGACTGGATCGTGGTACGGTGGTTGGTTCCATTGCTAAGAACGAGGATGCTTCGCCGTCATCAAGCGACCATGTGCTGGTGGAGCATACGAGCATCAATCCGAATAAGGCTGCGCATATCGGGCATCTGCGAAATGCGATTCTTGGCGACACGTTTGTTCGTTTGCTGAGGGCTGCGGGCAATCAGGTGGATGTGCAGAACTACATTGACAACACCGGTGTGCAGGTGGCGGATGTGGTTGTCGGGTTTCAGCATCTGGAAGGCAAGTCGCTGGCGGAGGTTCGTGCGCTGCTGGATGAATTAAAGTTGCGTGGTGAACGCGTAGATTACTACTGCTGGGATCTGTATGCGCGGACTTCGCAGTGGTACGAGCAGGGAAGCGCAGAAGAGAATGCTGAGCGCAAGAAGCTGAGATATGCCACTTTGCATGCTCTTGAAGAAGGCGGCAACGAGACGGCTGAAGTGGCGGAGCTGATTTCTACGGCCGTGCTGCTGCGGCATCTGGAGACGATGCTGCGGCTGCATATTGAGTATGATTTTCTGCCGCGTGAGAGCGAGATTCTGCACCTGAAGTTCTGGGATGTGGCCTTTGAGCAGTTGAAGCAGACTGGTGTTTTGTACTTTGAGACTGAAGGCAAGAATAAGGGCTGCTGGGTGATGCGGCGGCCTGGCGCGGAGATTGCGGAAGGCGAACTCGATGAGGATGCGAAGGTGATTGTGCGGTCGAATGGCACGGTGACCTATGTGGGCAAGGATATTGCGTATCACCTTTGGAAGTTCGGGCTGCTGGGGCGTGATTTCGGATATAAGAAGTTCTTTACCTATCCGGATCATGAGTGCTGGATTTCTACGGAGCGTGGCGAGGCGGAGCATCCACATTTTGGCGGGGCGACGGCGATTTATAACGTGATTGATTCGCGGCAGTCTGATCCGCAGGCGAATGTGATTCAGGCGCTGCGCGGGATGGGGCACACGGCGCAGGCGGATCACTATACGCACTTCAGCTACGAGATGGTGGCGTTGACGCCGCGGTGCGCGGTTGATCTTGGTTATGCGGTTTCAGATGAAGATTTGAGCAAGCCGTATATCGAGGTGAGTGGGCGCAAGGGCTTTGGCGTGAAGGCTGACGATTTGATCGACAAGCTGATTGCGGCGACGAGCGAGGAAGTGGAGAAGCGCCAGACGAGCCGCGATGAGGCTGAGCGGCAGAGGATTGCTGAGCAGATTGCGATTGGCGCGCTGCGGTACTTCATGCTGAAGTTTACGCGGAATTCGGTGATTGCTTTTGACTTTAAGGATGCGCTGAGCTTCGAGGGTGAGACTGGGCCTTATGCGCAGTATGCTGCTGTGCGCATTCGGAATATTTTCCGTAAGGGTGGGACGACTCCTGAAGCGGAGTTAGCGAAGCTGGCGGAGATTGCGGAGTTGGGGAAGTATCTCGAAGGCGAAGAGAACGAGGACATTTGGGCGCTTTGGCTGCGTGCGGGACGGAGGTCTCTTGTGCTGGATCAGGCGATCGGCGTGTCTGAGCCTGCTTACCTGGCGAAGCATGCGTTTCAACTGGCGCAGGAGTTTAACAACTTCTACCACAAGCATCACATCCTCACGGAAGAGGACCCGGCGAAGAAGACGTTTCTGCTGGCTACGGCTGCTGTTGCGCTGCGGGAGTTGGTTACGGTGCTTGGCTGGCTGGGGATTGAGACGCCGCAGGCGATGTGAAGGCAGCTATTAGCTGCTAGCTTTTAACTCTTAGCGTGAATGTGGGGGAACGAACGGGAGTGCTATCCCAGGTCTCAGAATCGAGACCTGGGGCACCCGGCATGTTCTTGTACAGCCAAGATAAAAGCTAATAGCTCCTGACCCACTCCACGATGGACCGGACTGCTATACCAGTTGGGCCTTTGGCGATGAAGGGCTTGTTTTCGTCATTCCAGGCGAGGCCGGCGATGTCCAGGTGCAGCCAGGGGGTGTCTTCGGCGAAGACTTTGAGGAATTCGGCGGCGGTGATGGTGCCGCCGTAGCGGCCGCCGGTGTTCTTGATGTCGGCGATGTCGCTCTTGATCTGGTCGGCGTATTCATCGCCGAGAGGAAGACGCCAGAATTTTTCGCCGCTGGTGGTGAGTCCGGCGTTGAATTTGTCGAAGGTCTCGTCGTCGTTCGAGAAGACGCCTGCGTTGATCTGGCCGAGGGCGACGGCGACTGCGCCGGTGAGCGTGGCTGCGTCGATTAGGTGGGTTGCGCCGAGCTGCCTGGCATAGGTGATTCCATCGGCGAGGACGAGGCGGCCTTCGGCGTCCGTGTTGATGATCTCGATGGTTTTGCCGGGCTTGTCTGGAGAAATAGGCATTGCGGTCTGCACGTCGCCGGGTTTTTGCGCTTTGCCGTCGGGCATGTTCTCCGTGGCGCAGACGATACAGATGACGCGCACTTTGGGCTTCAGCAGAGCGATGGCGCGGATGGCTCCGAGCATGGCTGCGCCGCCTGCCATGTCGTACTTCATTTTTTCCATATTGTCGGCGGGCTTGATGGAGATTCCGCCGGTGTCAAAGGTGACGCCTTTGCCGACGAGGCCGAGGATGGGGCCGTCTTTGACGCCTTCCGGCTCGTACTTGAGGACGATCAGCGCGGGTGGTTCTTCGGAGCCTTGCGTGACGCTGAGGAAGGCTCCCATCTTAAGGTCGCGCAATCTCTCGGTGGAGCTGATATCCCAACCCAGGCCGACTTCCTCGGCCATGATGGCGGCGCGGCGGCCGAATTCAGTGGGTGTGAGCACGTTGCCGGGTTCGTTGACGAGGACGCGGGCGAAGTTCTGGCTTTCGCCGATGATTGCGCCTTCGGAGAAGGCTGATTCTACGGCTGATTTTTCGGCGCTCGCGGGAGCGACGGCGGTGAAGGAGTGGACGCTGAGGTCTTTGCGGTCACTGCGGTAGGTGTCGGAATCGAAATCGCCGACTAATGCGCCTTCGGCTGCGGCGCGGGCGCTGGTGGCGGCTGGCATTGTTTCGGAGTCGGGGAGTGCGAAGGCGAGCTCGCGGATTCCGCGGGGTTTAGTGAAGCGGACGGCTGTTCCGGCGGCATTGCGCACGTTGCTCAGCGCGGCTTTGGCTTGTTTGCCGAGGCCGATGAGGAGCAGGCGCTTGGCTTTGAGGCCGGATGGTGTGTGCAGGAGGAGGGTTTCGTTCGCGGAGGCCTTGAATTCGCCGCTTGCTAGAACGCTGGCAGCGGCCGTCTTGACGGCTTCATCGGATGTGAGCAGGAGTGGTTCCGGTTTGGCGTCGGGACCTTTCGCGGCCTGGGTGTCGACGGCCAAAACGGCCAGCAGGTCTGTTTCAAGTTCGTTCAGGGAGGCAAAGGAAAGTTCGGTCCGCATGGGGACATTATTTCATTGCGAACCGGCTACTGCTGCGGCCAAACGGTTTCAGCCCTTATTGCGATGCTTGCTGGCGTTGATGGCAGAGCGGGCTTCGCGGTCGGCTTCACGGCGCTTTTCGGTTTCGCGTTTATCCCAATCCTGTTTGCCCTTGGCTACGGCCAGCTCGCACTTGACCCGTCCGTGGCGAAAATAAAGCCGAGTGGGGATGAGCGTATGTCCTTTGATCTGCGTCTTGGAGAGTAGCTTACGAACCTCTTCCCTGTGCAGCAGGAGTTTGCGCGTACGGGTTTCGTCGTGGTTGGAGATATTCCCGTGCGAATAAGGCCCAATATGCAAGTTGAGCAGAAACGCCTCGTCGTCCTTGATCAGACCATAGGCGTCCTTGAGGTTAGCTTTGCCCTCGCGGATCGACTTGACTTCGGTTCCGCGCAGCGCCACGCCCGCCTCAAACCGCTCAAGAAGAAAGTAGTTATGGCCCGCCGCTCGGTTGTGCGCCGCATCGCGCTCACCGGAAGCCACGGGATCGCGCGGACGCACCGGCTTGTTTGGGCCGGTAGTTGCGGGCGGGGCGATCACATGACTCGTCTGGCGTGCCATACAGGTGGTTCCTCTAAGCTATATCGTAGCATCTGCACAATTTCCGCCAAGGCCGTACAGGAGCGTCCGGCGTATGGTCTTTGCTAAAATGAGGCATCATTCGATGGTACGGGTGTATCGACAAACAGGCGTCCTGCAAGGGAGTTCGATGAATCGTAACTGGCTGTTCTCCCCTTTGAGGGCTACCTTTTTGCTCGTTTTTGCTGTGATGCTGGCCGCAGCTGTGGGCAAGCCGCTTCATGCGCAATCTGCCGGCAAGTTCTACAAACAGGGCCAAAACGCTGAAAGCACCGAGAGCTGGGATGTGGCTTATGAGGCCTACCAGAAGGCCTTTCAGAAGAATCCCAAAGATCTTCGTTATCGCACCGCGATGTATCGCGTGCGTGGCCCGGCTTCGGGGATCCACCTGAACAAAGGGCACCAACTGGAAAAAGCCGGGGAAGACCAGGCGGCGATGGTGGAGTATCTTCGCGCGGCGGATATTGATCCGAGCAATGAGGCTGCGACGCAGGCGATTCAGGCGCTTCGAGAGCGCCAGAAGCAGGCTGCTGCTAAAGTGCCTCCTGTTCCGCCAGTAGAACTGGCCAGACAGGCGGCCTTTGATTCACTTGGCGGCCCGATCGAACTAAAGCCCATGTCTGCAGAGCCGTTCACGATGCGTGCGACGGAGGATACGAAGAATATCTACCAATCGATTGGGCGAGCGGCTGGCATCAATGTGCTCTTCGATCCGAATTACACCTCCAAGCGGATCACGGTGGATCTTACTAACGTCTCGTATCTCGACGCGCTGCGTATTGTCGGCGTCCAGTCGAATACTTTCTGGCGCCCGATTACGGCGAACGCCATCTTTGTTGCGGAGAACTCCCCTACGCGGCGGCGCGATCTAGACGAGCAGGCTGTTCAGACTTTCTATTTGACCAATGCCGTCCAACAGAACGATTTGAATGACACAATGACGACGCTTCGCAATGTGCTTGGAACAGGTGTCAAGGCGTACCCGGTCAATAGTCAGAATGCCATCATCGTGAAGGGCACGCCGGACGAACTGCTGCTTGCCGCAAAGATCATCAGCGATATCGACAAGGCCATGCCTGAGGTGGTTGTCGATATTGCCGTTATGGAAGTAAGCAAGAATTGGGAGCGCACTCTGGGCATACAGTGGCCCGGCAGCGTTGGCGTTCAGCTGCAGACTCCATGTACTTCCACCAGCACTAGCAGCGCTTGTACTTCCAGCACGAGTACTACCACCACCACTTCCACCACCGCTACAGGCTCGAACCTTACACTCAATAACTTGGCCAATCTCAACTCGAACGACTTTGCCATCACCATGGGCGCGGCGACGGCTAATCTGCTGCTTTCCGACGCCAATACCAAGGTTCTGGACAACCCGCGTCTGCGCTCCACCAATATGCAGAAGGCGACGATGAAGATCGGCTCGCGCATTCCGATTGCCACCGGCACCTTCAATACCGGCGTGAGCTCCAGTGTGCTTGCCGGCGTGGCGCAGACGCAGTTTTCCTACATTGATATCGGCGTGAACGTGGAGATGACGCCTACCATTCACAACGACGGCGAAGTTACGCTGAAGCTGAAGATTGAAGATCAGTCCGAAGGCACCAACGTGACGATCAGCGGCGTTACCGAGCCGATCATCATTCAGAAGAACAGCGAGCAGACGATTCGTCTGCGCGAGGGCGAGGTGACCATACTGGGCGGGATTCTGGAACAGAGCGATGCTGTAAGCTGGAGCGGCATTCCGGGCCTTAGCTCGATTCCTGTTCTGCGCTACCTCTTTGGTTCAAAGGACCACACCATCATGACCGATGAGCTGGTCTTCATGCTGGTACCGCACATTGTGCGCGGCGCAACCTATTCTGCGTCCAATATGCGTCCTGTGGATACCGGTTCCGGCGCAAGCGTCCAGCTTCGCCGTCTTCCGGTGGATGGAGCCGCAGCCAATGCTGCGCCTGTGGTACAGACGGGTGTAGCCACTGAATTTTTGAGTACATTTAAAGCCCCCAGTGCCTCGGCTGCCGCTCCTATGGCGCTGGCCGATATGCGCAAGTCTTCTGCGGGTGCGCTGGATGCGATCCAGACTCCAGACGGCCCCCGGTCACCGATTTCGCAGCCGCCCACGCCAGCGGCGGCTCCGCCCGCTGCCCCTGTTACTCCGCCTGCGGGCGCTCCAGGGCCGGGTGTTCCAGCGCCTGGGTCTACAGTTCGCTTTATTCTCAGCAATCCGGGCCCGGTTGCGAATGGCGCAGCATTCCAGGTGCCTATCGTGATCAGCGGTGCAGCGGACATTGCCTCCGTGCCGCTGAAACTGCATTACGATGCATCGAAGCTCGCATTGGTAGGCGTGGCACCGGGAGACTTCCTCAATCGTGACAACCAGACTGTGAGTCCGACCTTCCGAGACGATCCTGCGGGTGATATTACGATCAATGCGTCCCGGCCCAGCGGAGCACCGGGGGTAAGCGGCGCAGGCGTGGTGTACGTGCTCAACTTCCAGGCAAAATCACCGGGAGACAGCACGATTGCCATTACTCAACCGATTGCAATGAACAAGAGCCAGCAGTCCGTACCGGCTTCGGGCGGCGGCGTGACCGTTACCGTGAAATGAATTGCAACAGGCCAATACGGAAGCAGGGCGAGCGCGGCCTCACCTTTGTGGAACTCATTGTGACTGTGGCTATTCTCGGCATTCTGGCAGCTGTAGCATTGCCTGTTGCCCGCCTTGAGACGAAGCGGCAAAAAGAACGCGAGCTGCGCGCCGCCTTGTGGATGATTCGGGCCGGGATTGATAGATACAAGGATGCGGCGGACAAGGGCGGCATCATGGTGAAGGTGGACAGCAACAACTATCCGCCTGACCTGGATACGCTGGTGAAAGGCGTGGATTTGAAGGGGATCAAGATGAAATTTCTACGCCGCATTCCGATCGATCCCATGACCGGCACTACAGATTGGGGACTGCGTTCCATGCAGGACGATCCGAATTCGGATAGTTTTGGCGGGCAGAGCGTCTTTGATGTGTATTCAAAATCGCAGGGAACGGCGCTGGACGGCACGAAATATGCGACCTGGTAGAGCAAAACACGAAGCGGGTTTTACGCTGCTTGAGCTGATGATCGTAATGGCGGTCATTCTCATCCTCACGGCGATTGCTGTCCCTGCTTATCAGGGAGCGGTGCGCCAGGCACGCGAAGCTGTGCTGAGGGAAGATCTGCACACGATACGCTCTGCCATCGACTCCTATACCGCGGACAAGCAGAAGGCTCCGCAGTCGCTGGACGACCTGGTGCAGGAGGGATATCTGCGCGAGATTCCCGTGGATCCGATGACGCACAGCAAGGACACGTGGAATACGGACACAGGCGACACGCTGCACTCCCTCGACCAGACCGATCCCGGCATCGACGATGTGCACTCAGGCTCGCAGGATACAGGCAGCGATGGGGAAGCTTATTCGACTTGGTAGCCGGGCATTTGGTAACAAGGCAGTCTGATGCCACTGATTACTGGCCGTTATTTGCCCCTTCGCTGTTTGTCGCTTCGATGCGAGCCCACAATGCTCCGATTCCTGCTTTCGGCCATGGCAGCCGAACAATTCCCCGCCCCGGATTCCGTCCGCAACGCGCCGGAGATAGCCTTTCTGGGCCGCTCAAACGTAGGCAAATCGAGC
>Ga0206848_1070_pt1 | contig 26817 bp, 28 predicted proteins | sample Alteio_BWOrgCont_18_FD_152635 | JGI IMG/M metagenome (GOLD analysis project Ga0206848, IMG submission 152635) | Enriched cells from forest soil in Barre Woods Harvard Forest LTER site, Petersham, Massachusetts, United States -... | ecosystem: Environmental > Terrestrial > Soil > Temperate forest >...
AGCGTCATGCAACCCGGTCGAAAGTGCGAGTAACGAAATAAGTAACGTACGTATAACAGTATTCACGATAACCTCCAATTAAATAAAAATAGACAGCATTTATTAATTATTATATACAAATAATTACAAATGTAAAATTGCTTAAAAATAGCGAAAAAAGAGGCTTTTTGTGCGTTTTAAGGGAATTTAGGGGTGTTGGGCTTAATCTTGAGCTTATGACGCGCGTGTCTTATCCTGGTTTTTGCCAAGCTCATAATAATAGACGCTGCTGCCTGAAGACCAGGTCATGGGAAGGGTGTACGTTTTTACCGGCTGGCATCCTGGAAGTTGCTTAAGAGAGAATATACGAGCACCGTTCTTGATTTTTTTTGCTTCTTGAATGACATGATTTAAAAGTTCTTCTGAATAACAGGTCGAGCAGATATAAATTACAGAATTTGGTTTAAATTTTGCATGTAAGATATTTTTTTCGACAAGTTCTAATCGATCTTTAAGATCGATTGTATGTTTTTCGGTTAAAAGTTTTTTTGCCGTAAGCGCTGTTGAAACGCGTGACTTTGAAAGTTCAATACCAACAGCTTTTGCAGGTGTTGTTAACGCGACCTGCATGCATGCTTTTCCTACGCCACTGCCAAGATCATAAAACGTATCTTTTGCGGTAAGTTTTGCATCATTAAGCATCGTTTGTAACGACTCAAAAAGAATTTCGCCATAGGTTGCATTACCGCCGTTTTGACTAATAAAAGTAGACTCTTCTGAATTTAAACCAAAGCCTGATAGCCCGGTATACACTTCGTCGATAATTTTCTTAGCCTGATCGGTTGCTAATGGCAATTGCACGCTATTTTGCGCGATAGTTTTGGGTTTTGATTTTTGCTTGCTTTTTGCTTGTATCGTATCGAATGATGTGCCCAGTAAAAAACTTATGATATACAACGAGTAAATGATTGTTTTGAATAGCATGAAAGCCCCTTCTTGAAACAAGATAAATTCAGGTAAATATATTTTTAAAGATATTTACCTGAATTTTTGGGGTCAATAGTTTGATAATTTACTGAGTTAAATTTCAGGGTTAACGCGCGGACGATACGGGCGTCGCGGCGTTTGGTTGTTGGTAACAAGTGTTGAACAGATAGCAGAGCAACAGTTACTAAACTGTGTAATACAGGCAGGGCAGCTTAGAAACTGCTTGTTGCACAGGGCGTTTTGACAGTTTGTATAATCGTCACATGTTGTTTTGCAAATATCACAGCGACCAACAACATCGTTATTAACCGGCGTTGCAACCCGTGCATCAAAGACATAATTTTTGCCGCGAAAATGCCCATCAGGATACTTTTCGATATACCGGTGGATACCACCCGATATTTGATAGACTTTTTTTGCGATATTTTTGGTATTTAACAACGCTGAAGCCCGTTCACAGCGTATTCCGCCGGTACAGAACATCAATACTTCTTTGTCTTTAAACTGTTCCAGATTTTGATTAATATATTCTGGAAAATCTCTAAAGTGCTCGATATTAGGTGTAATCGCGTTTTTAAAGGTCCCAATTTTTGCTTCGTAATAGTTTCGACCGTCAAGTAAGACAAGATCAGGATTATTATTTATTAATTCATGCGCTTGTTCTGGTGTAAGATGTTGGCCTGTTTTTTCTGTCGTGAGTACATCAGCAGGAATTCCAAGGCTGACAATTTCGGGCTTAACGACAATGCGCAGTCCCGTAAAATATTCATAATCTCCATTAACGATCGAGTCTTTAAAGTCTATATTTTTAAAAAGATCATGATTGCTCATGGCATCGATATATGCTTGAGTAGACGTTGGAGTCCCGTAGACTGTCCCATTAATCCCCTCTGTAGCAAGAATAATTCTTCCCGAAAGTTCTAAATCTTTACACAAAAGTTGTTGCCATATTTTTATGTCATCAGGATTTGGGATAGAAACATATTTATAATATAATAAAATTTTCTTAAGCATAAATAACGTGCTCTTATTATTTTAAATTCTTGTTAAATTCTTGACTCGAAACTACGATTATCAGCAAGTATACCATGAATTGTATTTATCAAAAATAGGGTAAAAAACATAGACATTTTGAATAAAAGCTTGTTTTTACGCATCCTGCTTTTGTAGGATAGGGCCGGCATCAGGATTTTACGCTATATGCGGGGCTTTAATTGTGGGACTTTAATCATAAGGATTGTCTGTATGAAGATACAAGAAAATAATAATAAACATAAACAAGAGCTGTCGCTTAATCATGTTATTAACGAGCTCAATACATTTGCGCGTAAAAATTTTCCTGTTAAAGAGATTACTGAATTCTTTCAAACAACCAGTATTCCGTTATCCCAAGTTAACCCCTATTTATTCTTCTCGCCCTTAAAATATACACGACATTTAATATATCGATCAGCAGACTTTGAGTTATTATACATGTGCTGGTCGCCGGGCCAAAAAAGCCCCGTGCATGGTCATGAGGGTGAAAAATGTTGGTTTCGTGTCGAACAGGGTGAGTTACAAATTGTGAATTATAGTTTAAGCGATACGAATGTTCCCAGCAAAATGTCGATTAGTAAAGCGTCTACTGGTTACGTCGACGGGCCGGCAGATATCCATCTTGTTGAAAATCATAGTACTGAGCGGGCAATATCGTTACATCTTTATGCCCGCCCATTTGACGTTTGTGACGTGTATGACATAACAAGTCAGCAGGTTTCAAAGAAAAAACTGACGTACGATAGCGTGTGTAGCGTTTTTATTTGATTACAGCTTGGTGTACTTAGTGCTCTTGCCCTTAGCTTTTTCGATCGGATATTTTTGTGCGATAAGCTCAAGCTTTTTTGTAACAATCGTACTGATATCGATATTATATTGATTACATAACGATATTGCGACGATCAAAACATCGGCGATTTCTTGTTCGATTTCGTTACGATTTTTTTCAAACTGCTCAGATACGTTGTTACTTTCAGTCCAGACAAAGTGCTCCATGAGCTCGCCTGCTTCGATGGCAATGTCCATGCTTAAGTTTTTGGCGTCATGAAACTGGCCCCAATCACGATCGTCGATAAGTTTTTCGACCAAGTGTCTTATTTCATGAATTGTCATGTGCGTGTCTAAATTTTTATTTTCGTGCATATATTCAGGCTTTCTATAAAAAATAAAATAAAAAAGACGCTAAAAAAGCCCCTGTTACACACAACAGGGGCGATATTTTTTTAAAATTGGTTCAAAAACGTGAAAGAACTAACGAAAGCTTTGCTTGAAATTCTCAATACTTGAAAAATTCATGTATATTTTGTGCTAATTAATCATAGCAACGACTTGCACGTCATCCCGGGCTTGACCCGGGATCCAGGCAAAACCCAATTTTAAACCCCAGAAATTATTTAGTTTCTTTTTTTTCTTCAATAAACGTAAATCGTGCTTGTTCGAGATTATTATAAACAATAGTTTCTTGAAACATTTTTACAGGGCGCGCCCATAACGGCTTTGGTCCAAAATCGGGCGTATCGTACAGAGCTCGATACATAACAAGTGGCTCAAGTGTTTCTGTATGATGTCCAACGCCGAGTACTTCGTACAGTTTGCCTTTATAATGTTTGTAAATACCAGGCTTGACGGCGTCTTGCTTGGTAATAACATGTTGTTCTGTTTTTTCAGATGCTTGTGTTGTTATCATAAATGCCCCTGTAAGTAATAAACACGTTATGATTTTTTTCATAGGCTACCAAAATCCTGCTTCAGTGGCGCTCGTACTGCCTGCCCATCGTAGCCACCTGGGCGTAGTTGGGAGGAGGCCATAGGCCGTCTCGAAGTATAGGAGCGCGTTTGAAAAATTAGCCAACTTTGAACAGTTCAACTTCAAACATTAACGTCGCGCCGCCAGGAATTAATCCGCCAGCACCACGTGAACCGTATCCAAGATGAGCAGGGATAACAAGTTCGCGCTTTTCGCCAACTTTCATCCCCATAACGCCTTCATCCCAGCCTTTAATAACTTGACCAACACCAATAGTGAAACTAAATTGTTGGCCGCGATCAACGCTGCTGTCAAACTTTGTTCCTTTGGTGCCGTTGTTCCAGAGCCAACCGGTATAATGAACGGTTACTTTTTTCCCCGCTGATGGGCTCTCTGCATTTGCTGGTGCTTCTTGGGTAACTTTATATTCTAATCCTGAAGGTAATTTTGTGTACATGCTTGTCTCTTTATTTAACGGATTGTTTCGAATTGTTTCTTGTGCCTGTTTGCTGGTATCTGCTTGCTTGGTTGTATCGCCTGATGTTTGTACGTCAGCCTGTTTGCTGGTTTCTGCTTGCTTAGCTTGATCGCATGCTGAGAGCGAACAGGTGAGCGCTAAAATTCCTGCTTTAAATACGATATTATTTATGTTCTTACGCTTATTCATCTACTTCTCCTTACTATATGAGTAATATTGGTAACGTTTTAGAAACTTTGCTTTTGGTTATTTTGAGTCATACTGACTTACGAGCATAGGTGCAAGTTTAGCAGTGCCTATTTTAAAATCAATACGCCAAAATTTTCTGAAAGTTCGAGAATATATGGTACAAAAAATTAAGCAAATTTTAGAAAGTCCTGCGCAAAAAAAAGCATATAACGAACAGCTTTTTGCTACTGTTGCCCCTCGATATGATGTAATTACAAAAATTTTATCGTTCGGGTGTGATGGTTATTGGAAAAAAAAGCTTGTACAAAGTTTACCAACGTTTAACACGTCGCCCCGCCTGTCCGCCGAAGCTACCCAAGAGCGTAGGCTGGAAGAGTCACATAGTGACGTCTCGAGGGGTACCCCAAATAATTATGAAAAAACGTGTGCTGATCTTGCCTGTGGTACCGGTGATATAACATTTTTACTTGCAGAAAAATATCCTGAATATCACATTGACGGTATCGATCTTACAGAATCTATGCTGATACGTGCAAGACAAAAATTGGCGCACAAAAATAGTCTTAATAATATTTCTTTTACACAAGCTGATATGTGCTTACTCCCGTATAGTAACCAATCAATTGATATTATTACTGGTGGGTACGCATTGCGTAACGCACCAAGTCTTGAGCACGCGATTATTGAACTATCGCGTGTTTTAAAGCCAGGTGGAACAGCAGCTTTTTTAGATTTTTCTAAACCGAAAAATAAAATTTTACAAAAAATAAGTTATTATCTTTTAAAATTCTGGGGTAGTGTATGGGGGATTTTATTACACGGTGATCATACGGTCTATTCATATATCGCCGAGAGCTTAGCGCTCTATCCTGATCGACAAGCTTTAAAATTATTACTTGAAAAGCATGGCTTGTGTGTCCAAAAATCAAAACTCTTTTTTTGTGGGTTTCTTGAGCTGCTTGTTTGTACTAAAATTTAAAAAAAATAGGAGCTAAGACTCGGGCGTGCCCTGCGGGCATCCTTCGAGACGGCCTACGGCCCCTCCCAACTACGCCCAGGTGGCTACGATGGGCAGGCAGGACGAGCGCCTGGTTATGCAATAAGCTTAAAGTTTTGAAAGAAGTTTAAAAAAATAAAAATATAGGAAAATAATGCAAATAGCTTACACACAAGAAAAAGCTCAAATATTAGGTATTGGGACCGCAGTTCCAAAACATACACTTGAGTCGCAAGCTTTTGCAGAGTTTTTTATTAACGCCTGTTCTTTAAACGAAACACAAGCCGCACAGGTCAGACGATTATCTTTACGAACTGGTATTATAAACAGATATAGTGTTCTTGATGACTTTTGTAAAAAGCGAGAAGATTGGTCTTTTTTTAATCACGATTATCCAAAAAACCAGCCGTCGACACATACCCGTAACGAACTGTATATGCAGCATGCGCCCCAGTTGGCACTCGGGTCAGCACGTAAAGCGATAAAACAATGGGGCGGGTTAGTAACAGATATTACCCATATTATTTCGGTTTCGTGTACTGGCATGCTTGCTCCCGGTATAGAATTTTTTTTACACGAACAGTTAGGAACAAAACAAACAGTCCAGCGCTATGGGCTTAACTTTATGGGCTGCTTTGGTGCGTTTAGAGGGATTGCAATGGCGCAAGCTTTTGCGCAGCAAGATCCCAAGCATAGAGTTTTGGTTGTTTGTACAGAGCTTTGTTCTTTGCATATACAAACAGATTTTACGCTGAATAATATTATTGGTAATGCTTTGTTTGCCGACGGATCAGCTGCTGTTATTATTGGAACTCATGTACGGGATGGCGAACGAGCTTTATGGGAAATAGAGCACTGTATGTTTTTTGCGCTTCCCAATTCTCGTGATGTCATGACCTGGAAGATTGGCGAGCATGGTTACGTTATGAACTTAGGGCCGGAAGTTCCTGAGCATATTGGGAATCATATTACATCGATGGCTGGACAAATAATGGGTGATAAAACGACCAGTGATCAAGCCGATTGGCTTATACATCCAGGGGGTAAAACGATTATTTCTGTTATTGAAAAAGCATGTAATCTTGTACCTGAACAGACGTTGGCGTCGTGGGATATTTTAAGTAACTATGGGAATATGTCGAGCGCGACATTTTTGTTTGTGCTTGAGCGTGCGCTCCTGTTACAACCCAATAACCCGTATGCTATTGGGCTTGCTTTCGGGCCAGGCTTATCGGTTGATGGTATGTTGCTCAAAAAGCCTGAGTAACATGAACCGGGTACCCAAGATACGTGGGATTGCCCACTAAATTTTCTCGCAGGTCGTCAATAGTTCCCGCAACGGGTAATTTATATCGTAAGGCAGCATCTTTTCTTTGGCTTGCTTTCCAGGCGCCAATATTTTCTTTGGCACGACGCAAATCTTTAAATGGCAATAGTATAATTTCTGTTATCTCATCTTCTAATTCAAAAAATTCAAGATCTTTTTTGACGAGCTCAAACTCTTCTTCTTTTACCCGCGATGATAAGATAATCAGTGTATATCCAAGAGCTTTTAGCTTTGTGCACAAGTTAATAACCGGTTGTATGGGGTGTGTCGCTTTGTCATCAACTTTTACAAGTGTGTTATCATAATCAACAAAAATTAATTGTTTTGTATTCTCTTGTGACCTAAAATGTCTGAGTGCTTCTTCTAGAATAGACCCAAGTGTTTCTGGTTCTTGTATAGTGATCTGATGGGCGACCAGGGTTTTTGTGATATCATCTGGTAGTTTGTTCTTTTTTCGTGTGCTCCAACATGCATTACTGTAATCGTGAAATAATAAAACTGTTACTATGAGCGAAAATATTTTTTTATTACATTGGGTCATAGTAATCTCTCCTGTCTCTTTTGTTACATTATTATTCTAAATTATTCTAAGAGAAGTGCTGTAATTTCATCGTAATTTTTATTAAGTGCTCGCTCAAGTGGGGTTTCGCCATAGTGATTAGCAATTGTTTTATCAGCGTCAGCTTTGAGTAATGTTTCTACACAATCACGATGGTTCATAGCTACTGCAAACCAGAGCGCCGTTGCTCCTCCTGGTGTTTGTATATTCACCGGTGCTTCATATTTAATCAAAAGTTTAAGAATATCATTATGTCCTCTAAATGCAGCTTGATGTAAAGCTGTTTCGCCATTTTTGGTGCGTGTATTTGGTAGTGCGGGGTCATCTTGATAATTTAAAAATAATAAGACCATGTCGAGGAACCCGCGATCTGCTGCAATATATAATGCATGATTGCCTGAACGGTCTCGTGCTTTGTCGATATCAAGAATGTACTGAAGTAATTTTTTTACCCTATCGATCTGATTGTTTTCAAGAGCGGTAAAAAACTGATTCTTAAAATCAGGGACTGTTTTTTTACAGGTAGGGCAGTTCTTGTTTTTTTCAAGATTTTTTAAAATACAAGAACGATGAAATTTATGATTGCAGGGCAACGCTAAAGACCTGGTTTCGTAGTTATTATCTTTCGAAATTATTTTTTTGTTACAAAGGGTACATTCGTGTAAATCGATATCTATCATAACGGGAAGATCTTCGTATATGGGCGATCCGTAAAGATTATGGGCACAAAGTGTTACCAGAAGATAGGCAAAGATACGCAGTTTCATAGGGGCTTTCTTATACACGAGTTTATAGATACTAGTTTATAGAATTTTAGTTACTATAAAGAGATTTAGCAATTGGTGCAAGTATTTATGAAGTATTTATGTGCGCATAAAAAAGGGCCCGGTTAGGGGCCCTTTTTTTGTATATTTGGTTTCTTTAGGACGAGCGCCTTAGCGGGTTGCGCTACGACGAGGGAATCGTCGACGTTCGCCACCGTCTCTACCGCCATCTCTACCAGCATCTCTGCCGCCGCCGCCAAAGCCACGAGAAGATCTTCGTGGGCCGTCATCTTCGCGAACTTCGCGCATAACGGTTTTTTTAGGCTTAGGTTCAGGCATCGATTTTTTCAATAACGCTGCTGCAACATCCAATGTTGTATAATCTTGTGCGAGCAAGTTTTGAATAATCGCGATATATTTTTCTAAGTTGTTTTCTTTAATTAAGTTTTTGATTTCAGCCATAATTTTTGCAGATTTAATTTCTTCAATCTGCTGTATTGATGGAAGCTCTTGCTGTGTCATGGTTGAGTTTGTATAACGCTTAATGCTGCGCAAGCTGTAAATTTCTCGGCGTGATGCAAAGCTGAACGCTTTACCTGTTCTGCCTGCTCGGCCAGTTCGACCAATACGGTGAACATATGATTCTTCGTCTTGTGGAATTTCAAAGTTGAAAACAGCTTCAACGTTTGAAACGTCAATACCACGTGCCGCAACGTCTGTTGCAACGAGAATTTCAAAGTCGCTATTGCGAAAACGGTCCATGACGTTGGTACGACGAGCCTGGGTGATATCTCCGTGAATACCTTCAGCTGAATAACCGCGAGCTTGAAGATCAGAGACAATTTCATCGACTTTACGTTTTGTGTTAGCAAATACTATTGATAACTTTGGATTATGAATGTCAACCAAACGTGTAAGAAGCTCAAGCTTCATGTGTCCTTCAATTTCAAAGTAAATTTGTTCAACAGCAGGAGTTTCAAGCTTTTCGTGTTGAATTTTAATAATGTGCGGGTTTTTTTGAAATTTCTTGGTTAAGCGAAGAATGTCTTGAGACATTGTTGCAGAAAACATGACGGTTTGACGTTCGTTTGATGTTTGTTCTAAGATTGTTTCGATGTCATCACGAAAGCCCATCGTGAGCATTTCATCAGCTTCGTCAAGAATGATCATTTTGATCGCTTCTAAGTTAAGCGTTCCGCGGCGCATATGATCCATAACACGGCCAGGAGTTCCAACAATAATTTGCGGGCCTTTTCTGAGTGCTAAGAATTGGCGTTCAATGGGCTGGCCGCCGTAAATTGGTAATTCTGTAATATTTTTTTTGTATTTGAGTAACTTATTCAGTTCAACTGAAACTTGGATAGCAAGTTCACGTGTTGGACAAAGAATTAAAATTTGAGGCTTTTTAAGTGTTGCATCGATTTTTTCAATTGCTGGGATACCGAATGCAGCAGTTTTACCTGTTCCTGTGGACGCTTGTCCGATAACGTCTCTACCTTCAAGAATAAATGGGATCGCTTCTGTTTGAATTGGGGTTGTTTCTTCAAAGCCCATATCAGCGACAGCCTTAAGGACCTCAGGAGAGACGTTGAGTTCTTGAAATTTTAGTTTTTTCATCATAAATAGTATATCCGTATTTGCGTGATTTTTTATTATAACACTACGTTGGGCCGTCGTACGCTTCTATTTTGAACAATCCCCACGTACGATCACGTTAAATACGGAGAGCTGTTCGATATTGTTTGCATTTGGACGAAAAATACAAACAAAAACACAAACAAAGACTCTAAAAAACATATTTTTGTTTTTCCAGAGACCTTGAGTTTATTATGGCTTAAAGCCATACACATACGAAAGATATGATTTTTTGATAGTTAAGAAATTATATAACCAATCCAAAGATTCATAATCCTGAATTAAGCCTACCAGTGCGTTGCTTATTGTCAATATTTTTTAAAATAGCCTCGTTTAAGATCCTTTAGTGGTTTTCGTGAAAATTAGTCTTTAAAATAGGGCTGTTTCACGGCTTTTGATGTCTATTTGTCGTGATTATTCGTGATTATTAATGTTTAGACTGTTTTTTTAGCATGTCTGTATTAAATTACGTACTCGTTTGATAAAATAGTCCCAGTATTTTTAACATCTTATCTCGAGAGTTTTAGTATGTCACAAAAATTATCTCAAATATTATATAGTGGCGTTGGTGCACTTCTTATACAAGATAATAAAATTTTATTACTCTACCGATCGCCTAATATCTTTGGTGGTGGGGTTTATTGTCTTCCCGGTGGCCATATTGATGGCAACGAACCAGTAACGCATGCGCTTGCTCGTGAGCTTAACGAAGAAATTGGGATTACGATTAATCCAGAAGACGCACAGTTTGTGCATGTTTGTCATCGCAAAAGTGACGATCGAGAATACATAGACTTTTTATTTTTAGTTCGCGACTGGCAGGGCAAGCCCATAAATAAAGAGCCTGAAAAACATGAAAAAATCGAATGGTTTTCGTTAGACCAGTTACCCGAGAACCTATCGTTTTTTGCAGCAGGTGGTCTTAAAGCTTTTCACGAAAAAATATATTATTCAGAACACGGCTGGTAATTTGTTATTTTTATAAATAATTCTTGTGCGCCCGTGATATTATGAGCTTGCGCTATTGTACAGTATTCAAGGGCGCGTGTATTATTTTTTTGACATCCGTAGCCGTAAAAGTACATGAGCGCTAGATGATAACAGGCTCCTACATGATAGTTATTACTCATAATAGCGAGTAATTGCTCATGAGCTTGCTCGTAATTTTTAATAATAAAATGATAAATTGCTTCGGTGTATGCTTCGTCTAATATTAATGGTTGCTTGTGTGCATGACAGGTACATAAAGATTTATACGCTTGTGGTACTGGCGATTTACGGTCGCTATTTTTATGATTAGGGGACATTGCGTTACTTGGTGATAAACAGAGTAACGATAACACACATAAAGATAACAAGATTTTCTTCATAGCCCCCTTACTATAATCGTGTTTTTCAAATAAGCGTTATTATCTTAATAACAAGCGTAGTATAGTATACGTGGTAATCGCCAGAAAAATAATAAAAAAAGCGATCGATAGATACACCGCCGATCGTTTTTTTTATTCAAAAATTTATATATTCAAGGTTTATTGTTTTTTTATTTTATTTAAGCTGGTTTATATAAATATCTAAGCTACGCTCGAGTGATCGCGCGATACACGCATAGTAATCGTCGTAATTACCAGTTTTTTGCGCTATATCAATTGAGCTAATACGCGTATTGCGATCTTCTGGTGTAATTAGCGCCGGTAGAAAGCCTGCTTGCATGAACAAAAGATTCATAAGAAGGCGTGCGGTTCTTCCGTTCCCGTCAATAAATGGATGAATACTGATAAATTTAAGATGCGCATCTGCTGCAATAATAAAAGCATGCTCTTGTGCTTCATGAAGCCACGTTACAAAGTCCTGCATATGATCAGGCACTTTAATTGGATCAGGAAATTCAAAATCAACGCCAGAGACTTTAATTTTAACAGATCTAAGTTTTCCTGCATTATCGTCATCTATGCGACGAAAAATAAGACGGTGTAACGATAAAATATCAAGCAGCGTAATAGAATCTTTTGTTGATTGAGCGAGTGATACGATATAGTCAAATGCTTCTGCATGATTAATCGCTTCCAAATGTTCACGTAAGGTTTTACCGCCAACAGTAATGCCTTTTTCGACAACCATTGCAGTTTCGCTGCTGGTTAGAGTATTCCCTTCGATAGCATTTGATGTATAGGTGCATTCAATTCTAAACCATTCGTGAAGGTTTTTAACAAGATCTTTGTTAAGTGGGCGATGTTTAACGATTATTGCTTTTTTTGCATCTAAATTTTCAAGAATACTTTTTATCGTCATCCCGTAATCTCCAGATAAGTTTTTTTCTCATAACTAAAATTATTCAAGTCGGGATAAGCCCTTGTTTCTGCTTCTTTCAAATGTATACACAAAAAGCGCTAGCCCAAGCGATAAATACAAGATATTTAAGCATAATGCTATGCCGAGCATTTTATACGAAACAGTACCTGTGTAAAAAAGCGATCGCATGCTTTCAAGAACATACGTTGCCGGCATTGAGTACCCAATAACTTGCATCCATAATGGTAACACGTCCATTGGGTAAAATACGCCACAAAATGGCGCAAAAAACCATGAGAGCGCCCAGACGATAGCTTGAACTTTTTGACCATAGGCAAATAAAATAGACGACCCTAAAAAGCCCAGAGAAAGTCCAAACATAAGCATCAAAAGATATAACGGGACAAGCATGAACCCGATAGAAAAAATATTAAGCCCATAAAAGACCCACGCTATAACACTCCCAATACATAAGACAAAAAACGATCGAACAGCACTTAAAATAACTGCTCCAAAAATCCATTCAGATATTTTGAGTGGCGTTGCAAAAAGATTAACAAAATTACGGGCCCAGAACTCTTCTAAAATATTAACGGCGATAGAAAAATATGATCGTAATGCAAGTTGCCACAAGATAGCTGCTGTTAACATGGCTAGTGCATAGGGCTGACTACCGCCTTGCATACGTTGCACCCAGGTACCGGTCATTCCCATTAACAAAATATCCATGAAGGGCCAATATATATCTTCAAAAACTTTTGCAGGGGTTATTGATGACGCAAAAAGTTTTAACGTTATCGCGTAAATTCTTCGAATGCTCATAGTCATGATCGTTCTCCCGTTTTTTTATCTTCTTTTTTCATGAGCGAAACTTTAAGAAAATAATCTTCAAGCGATGGCTTTTCAATTGAGATTTCAGAATATTGCACACCGGCTTGCGCAAGCCCTGTAAGAAGATCTGCTATTTTGTGTTCGTCTATTTTAATTTCAATAGCACGTTCTTTCAGACTGTATTCAAGCTTATGTTCAGTAACATAGGTAATAGTACGCTTAAGACCGTCACCGACTACAAGTCGAACACGACTAATGCCAACGCTTGACGCAAGATTTTCGGGTGTATTATTAGCGATAATTTTGCCATGAGCCATGACAAGCACGCGATTACATACGTAGGCAACTTCGTCCATGTTGTGTGATGTAAATAAGATCGACAGCCCACGCTCTTTTTGTTGTTGTAAAATAAACTCTCGAACATCATGTGCAACGTCTGGATCAAGTGACGCTGTTGGTTCGTCGAGTAAAATAATTTTTGGCTGTGTCAAAAATGCTTTACAGAGCATGACGCGCGTTTTTTGTCCTGCAGATAATGTATTAGTTTGTTTGTGTCTGAGATTTTCGATACCAAACGTTTTTAAAAATTTTCCAATATTGTGCTTTGTTTCTGCTCGAGAGAGTCCGTAGAGCATCCCATAGATCGTCAAATTTGCATCGACCGTTAAATCGCCTGGAAAATTTATATAGGTACTTGCAAAAGAAACGTGCTGTAAGCATGTTGAACGGTTTTTGAAAAAATCTTTGCCAAAATAGGTAATTTCTCCTGATGTTGGCGTTAACGTACTTAAGAGCATTTGGATTGTTGTTGTTTTACCGGCGCCGTTGGGGCCGAGCAGGCCAAGGATCTCTCCTTGGCCCAACTCGAACGATATGTTATCGACTGCAGTAAACGATTTTTGGTCTGTATGATAGGTTTTCACCAGATTTTTTACGCTTAAAACAGATTTATTATTATTAATATCCATGGGCTTTCTCTTTTTTTAGATTTTATTATATAAAAAATTTATGATACAAAATCGAGACGCTGCTTAAGTTTTACCGTCGCACGCCATCCCGAAAGTATACTAAAGATTATTAACGCAATAATACAAAGCCAGACAGATAAAAATTCTTGCTGTCCTAAAAGCGCTGCGCGCATGCCTTCCATGACGTAGGTCATTGGGTTAAGTAAATTGAGATATGCAAGTGGTGGGCATACTTTATACAAAACAGCCCAGGAGAATTGAAAGCCTCCCAAGAACCACATCGGAAAAATAAAGCGCATCCAGATATTGCCAATATTTGACATATTTTTTACTTTACTTGCAAGCCACAGGGTGAGTGTTCCATAAAAAATACTGGAGACTAGGACGATAAGTACAAATGGTATAACTCTAATTTGTGTCAGATCAAATTGGTTCCAGAGTACCAACTTACCAATAGGCATAACGCATATACTTAAACTTAATGCGTTTATGGCGTAGTAGGCCATTTTTTTCATAAGAATTAACCATGATGGTAATGGTAATGTCAGTTGATATGAGATAACGCGATCGCCCTCGATATCGCTGACCAGCATCATAACGCTTGGAAAGATTTCAAACAGACCTGCACTGGCAATTAATCCTGCAAGTTGAAAACTTCCATAGTCTGCTGATAATCCAAATGCAGGCATAATGTAACCAAATATACCAGCAGTAATTGAAACCCAGATTCCCAAGTTAATAATTTTATCGCCAAAGGTTTCTTTAAAAATAACCAGTTCTTCAATCAGTAACTGCTTAAAAACATAGGCATAAAACGCTATAGATTTGTTCATAATAGTTCTTTCTTTATAAATTCTTATAACTCAGGCCCGTTCTCGCTCATAAGCTGAATAAAAACGTCTTCAAGATTCTTTTGTTTAAAGTCTGACATGAGTTTATCTGGCGTTTCGATGAGCCTAACTTGCCCTTGAGCTAAAATACAAACACGATCAGACAGATATTCGGCTTCATCTAAATAATGTGTCGTCAAAATAACGGTAACGCCCTGTTGTTTAAGCTCTTTAATTTTAACCCACAGTTGACGCCTAATATGCGGATCTAGCCCGACCGTAGGCTCGTCTAAAAGAACGATTTTTGGGCTATGAATTAAACTGCGTGCAATCATAAAGCGTTGTTTATAACCGCCCGATAAGACCTGTGCTTTTTGCTGTAAATATGGGGTTAGTTCAAACTGTTCAGCCAAAAGCGCAACACGATTTTTGATATCTTGTTCAGACATGCCATAGTATCGTCCAGCAAAGACAAGATTATCTTCTAGGCTCAGTTCGCCATTTAAATTAGGCTTTTGGGCGCAAAATCCAAGCTGAAAGCGATAGGCTGTGATATCGTTATAAATCGATTGGCCGTTAAATTCGATATCGCCTTCTGTTGGTGGATGTAATGTTGCAATAATCGAAGAGAGTGTTGTTTTACCAGCACCGTTAGGCCCAAGAAGCCCAAAGATTTCGCCCTCATAAATATCAAGCGATACGCCGCGCAATGCTTCTTTTGTTGCATAGCGCTTTTTTATATTTTTTACACGTAACAATACGTTAGACATAGTTTATCTTTCATATGATATAAGGGGTTTTATACAATATTTTTCACAATTTTTATCCGTCGCCCCGAGGGTCACGTAGTGACGTCTCGAGGGGTGTATAAAAAATAGAAATGTTGCTCGAGCGCAAAAATAGAGATAAGCGCAACAAAAAATACGTGAAAAAGCACCCAATGGGGCTAAAAATAATTAAATAATAAAAGTGTTATCGCCCAGATATATAAAATATATGGGTTTCTTAGCACGCGAATACTTATGTACTGTGGTACTAAAGTACGAGGTAGCTAGAAGATTTGAATTGAGATTTTCATAGTATGAAACTCCTGAAATAACCCTCGAACGAAATGCTCGAGGCACTAAGGGCTAAATCTATCAAAGAGAGAGACGGGAGTCAATAGTAATAAAATAATTTTTATGTAAAAAGCCCCAAAGTATAAACTCTGGGGCTTTTTTAATTTTCTTAAGATTTTTAAAAAATCTTAGATGCTTTCAACGCGAATAACGGTAATTGGCTGACGGTGACCTTTTTTGGTCTGGTATTTTTTACGTCTTTTGAATTTGAAGACGATAACCTTAGGGCCGCGCATTTGTTTTACAATGCTTGCTTTAATGGTTGCGCCTTTAACATAGGGCTGACCGAATTCAAATTTTTCATCGCCACTTTTGCGAAATAACACTTCAGCGAAGTCTACAGCATCGCCAGCGTTGCCTTCTAATTTTTCAATAGCAATCGTTTTGCCGGGAATTGCTTGGTACTGTTTTCCGCCGGTTTGAAAAATTGCGTATTTCTCGAATACTGGTTTATTTGCTTGTTCCATGGTAACAATGGCCTTTCAGACAACAGGATCAAATTTTTTTATGCGTTAATCTTTATGAGTAACAAAGATCTCTTAAACTTTTTTCATACGTTATAGTCTAACAAAGCCGTTTTATATGTCTAGTAAGGCTCTAAAATCATTAAGAATTTGCTATCTATTCCCACTCTATTCTCATAATAGTTAATCTAATTCAAGAAATAAACGTCAAATTGAAACTTTTTTATAAAGACATAAAAAAGCCGGTGACGTTCTGTCGCCATCACCGGGCTTTTTGGTCGTCAAAAAACAAGCTCTTTATGCAGGGTTTAGATAAGAGACTTGAGTTTTGAAATAATGTCAGGAGAAAGGTTCTTGAAAAAGATTTCTTTCATGAGTGGCACGTTGGTAAGAAGCTTTTTAAATGCGGGGCTTTTTACAAAGTTACGTAACTCATGTAACTCTTGAGCGGTAAAGCATTGCATAAGAGACTTTTGAAATGCGCATTCAAATTCAGACCTGAGATGACCTATATGTGTGCTTACTTTATCGACCAACGTTTTGTTTTCATGGGCGATTATCTTACTAATTTCAGCAAGAACTTGTGACAAGTGTACGACAATTTCTTGAGCTACTATAGGTAAGCCAACAGGTTGATTAGCTTTAGATACTGAAGATACTGATTTTGTCGTATCACCAAGATTGCCTGCTTGATTAACTTCTTGATCAACTTGTTGATGAGCTTGTGAAAGATTACCAATACTTTGTACTAATATTATTGAGCTTCTATCAGATAATTTTCCAAGTAATACCTCGTGACTTTTTAAATCACGAATATCTTTTGCGGTAATTTTACCTTGAACGAGAAGTTTTAAGATCTCTGTTTCTATCGATTTTTTTAGTTTTGTGGGATCTTGTGCAGGTCTGTTTCTAAAGTCCTGTATAACCTGTTTAATTTTTTCGTATAACGCAATAATTTTATCTTTAATGGTTTCGTTATTTGTAACCAAAATTACGGCGATATCGTCAATATGATCGGTAACCGGTTTTTCTGTATCTGGTTTGGTCGCAGGTGTTGGTGTTGATACTGATGATACGACTGATACTGCTGTTAGGCTTGAGAGATTAAGCGTACATATGAGGTACGCAAGTAACCATACATATGTCTTGAGATACGTTTTGTTCATAAGTAAGTCCCTTTCGTTTATCTTAATTTGCTTATGTAAATCTTTGGTCTTGAGTACTTAACTAGTATAAACCATGCTTCTAGTCGATACAACCGTGTGGTCATAATACTAATAAGCAATTCTAGGGCTATTTTTACGTAAATAAATAATGATTTTTTTTCTGTGAAATAAGATAATTACCAATTGGATATATTGTTGAGCGTGCGCTCGAGATCATGTTTGCTAGTTGCAGGGCATTCGATGATTTTAGGGAGATGTTTAATTTTTTCGTGATAGATAAAGTTTTTTAGTGCTTGCGCGCCAATCTTCCAATCGCCTGGAAGACCATGCACGTCGCGCTTTGTGCCAAGATTTTCTTTTGAGTCGTTTAAATGAATAAGTTTAATATTATGAATACCCATTGTCATATCAAGTGTTTGTATAAACGTATCTGTTTGGGCGATATCATAACCATAGGCAAAAGCATGTGCAGTATCGATACAAAAATTAATTTTTTCTGGATTGTTCAGTTCGTTTCTGAGTAAAACAAAATCATTAAGGTCGCTTCCAATGGTTTTATTACCATGGGCAGTGTTTTCAAGTAAGATTTGGATATCTTGTTCGTTTTTAAGTACCGTATTAAGCATCTTTGCAAGGGTCATGATCCCCTGATGTTTATTATGCGGGTCGGTTTTGATTTCAGTATATTTTTTTGCAGATCCTGCATGGAGTACTAAGTAGGGGATTTCCAGCTTTTTAGCCAGCCTGATCTCTTTATTGAGTAATTTCTTAGAAGAATCAAAAGCAATTTTGTCACCCGTAGACGGATTGATCCAATAAGAACTATGAAGAAATAATGGTTGAGAAAACTGTTTTTTGAGGTGTAAAAAATTTGCCAAATCTCCCGGCGAAATTTTCAAATAACTGCTGTCTTTGGGTTGATTTAGAAAAAACTGAAACGTTGGTAACCCAAGCTCTAAGGCTTCGGTTACCAACGTTGTTAAATTTTCAGTAAGACGCAGATGTAGTCCTGTTGTATAGTTAGAGTTCTTAGAGTTCAAGGTCTTTCCTCAGGCGCTGTTCTTCAAAATATGGCTGTAATGCATTAAAAAAGTCTGTTTTAACATGATGTAAGCCTTCTTGGGTATCTGATTCGAACCGTAAGCTAATTGCCGGTTGTGTGTTAGACGCACGGGCAAGCCCCCAGCCATAATTCATATGAGCTCGAACACCATCAATGGTTATGAGTTCTAGATCTTTTCGAGCAGCAAATATAGTTTTTACATGCTCGACAATAACGGTTTTCTGGCTATCAGACAAACACATGATGCGAAACTCAGGCGAACTGACTTTTTTGGGAAAATCTTGTAATAACTGATCAAGAGTTTTTTGAGTTGCATGAAGAATCTCGAATAATCTTAGTGCAGCATATATGCCATCGTCATAGCCAAAATAACGGTCATGAAAGAAAAAATGGCAACTCAGTTCGCCACCTAAGAGAGCTTTTGTTGCAGCCATGCGTTCTTTGATAATTGAATGGCCCGATGGTGACATATACGGGACCCCATTATGTTTGGTTAAAAAATCTATTAAGCCGCCGGAGCTTTTGATATCAAAAACAACCGTAGCACCTGGAAAATCTTTAAGCATGTATTGCGCATATATGCCAAGCATCTGGTCGCCTGGCACAAGATGGCCCGATTTTGTCATAGGGTTCATGCGGTCAGCGTCGCCATCAAACCCAAGTGCTACTTCAAGTTCTTGATTTTGTTCAAGTGCTTCTATAACATCGAGCATATTTTTTCGTACGGTAGGGTCTGCTTCGTGATTTGGAAACGTCCCATCGACCGTTTCACACAAAAGCTTAATATTGGGCCATTCCATTTTTTTTATAAGTTCAGGTATCACGCTACCTGCCGCACCGTTGCCACAGTCTATTACAGCTTTGATTGGGTATTTTTTAAGATGGGAAAAATGGTTTGCTAAATATTCAATATAATCGCTAATAATATCATGGGTTCGTATTGTTCCTGATATACCAGATATATTGCTATCAAATGCTTTTTGCTGGAAAATATTTTTTATCTCTTGTATTTGTGCTCCCCAAACACCAACCATTTTTATGCCGTTATATTGCTTTGGATTATGTGATGCCGTGATTGCAAGAGCGATCGGGATATTTAAAAAACAGGCAGCAAAATAGGTTGCCGGTGTAGGACAGATGCCAATATCTATGACATGTAAGCCCATATCTGTTATTGCATTAGTGATATGTGAAAAAATAACAGGTGAATGTGTCCGACCATCTCGGCCCACGATAATGGTTGTTGCATTGGGATATTTTTTTTTGAAAAACGTTACAATTGCTCGTGCAAGATCATAAACTTGTTCTATAACAAGCTCGTCTCCAACGATACCCCGGATATCGTATTCGCGAAAAATAGTTGTCTTCATTATGTTCTCTTTATATTCTCTTTTTTTCATGTTTTTTTCATACTGTGCAGGTTGTGAGGGTATCCCGTAGATCGCCCAATCTTTCATATTGTATGATCAAATCTTGTTTTTGAGAAGCAATAGTTTTCGTCCTATCTTCACGTTACATGCCAGGATTTACAGGCATGACCGGCTCTTCTTTATTTTCTTTATGTTCTTTATTTTCGGGATTTTCTTGAGCTGGTTGCTCTTTTGGGGTTACTGGTTGGGTTATGGGTGCAGTATTGGGAGTTTTTGGTGCTTGTTGTTCTTGACTGGGGGTTTTAACTTCTGTAATTCGTGCTTCTGTAATTCGTGACTCAATATATCGATACACTTTTTTTATCATGCGCGTTATATAATTAACACCGGTAATAAAACCGTCAGTTAATGTGTTAAATATACTCATAGCTGTTTTCTTAAACGTTGAGTCGTATTGAATAAGTGGCGCGTCAGGAGACGATTTCGGTTCGTTTGTATGTGTTATAGGTGTTTGGGTGCTCGATGGTTTAGTTTGTTGGGTATTCGAAAGAGCTTGTTTATTAAGCGTTTTATCGGGTGATGTATCTGATATATCGAGTGCTGCAAATTCATGCGCTTGAAATGAAATCCCTTGAGCATTAAGTTTTTTTATTACATCTTCAAGCGTTTTCATGTTGTCTTGGATCTTTGTAATACTATCATCGATATTTTTTGTACTGGTATTTTTAATTGCTTCTTCTAATTGTTGTATTTTTTTCGATGCTTCTTGAACTTGACTCAAGACTTTACTTGCGTCGGTATCGTTTGGTGCGTCAAGAATAGTAAAACTTAATTTTTTTGCCTGTGCGTCAAGCATACGAGCTTCATAAATCTTTTCATCGGTATCTTTCAGTTGATCTTGTATTGACGATTTTAGTGTATTAATTGCTGTAATAATTGTTGCTATCTGACTAACGTCTTCTTGTGGTAATGCTGATTGATCTGGCGCCGGTGTAGAGGCTGTTGGTGTAACAGGTGTTGGTTGATTTGATGGGGGAGTTATTGGTGTTGGGGCTTGCGCTGGTTGGGTTGTTGGTGTGATAGGAGTTGGTGCTTGTGTTGTAATAACAGGTGCTTGTACAGACGTTGGCGTTTGTGTTACTGGTGTTGTTGTAATAGGTGTAGGTGTTTGTACCGGTTGTTGGACTTGAGGTGCTGGATTTACTTGAACTGGAACAGTTGATGCGCTTGCTTGAGCAGCCCCTGGAAGTATTGGAGTAGTTGTTATAGCTGGTGGCGCTGATGGTTGCGCAGTGCTTGCTTGAGTAGGAGCTATCGTTGAAGCTGGAGCTGAAACGATTGCAGGAGCTGGGGTAGGAGTTGGGGTAGAAGTTGGAGTAGAAATTTGAGCTTGAGCTGGAGCAGAAACTGGTGTAGAAGCTTGGGCTTGTGATTGTTCAATTGTTTGAGTATTTGGTTGAGCAATTACTTGTACTTGTGTGGGAGCCAGTGTTGCTGGTTGTTCTAGAACGGGTACAACAGGTGCTTGAATATTGCCTGTTGGAGCAGCTTGTTGTGGTAATAGTGAATACTGGATAGAACAAAATATTATTGCTAGTCCTAAGCACATGCGTGAAAAACGTTGTTTTTGCTTCATAATCAGCTCCTGTATTTTTAATTTTTTTATTTTTACGATTTTTTTTCTTGTTTGATAGGAGAAAACAGCTCTTCAGCTTGTCCTTTTTCAGCTTCAAATGATTGATAAAAATCTGCAAGCTGTGCGTTTTGATCAGTCAATTTATCGTGAAGTGATTGAGCTGCTTGGGTCATTGATTTGATAAGAGAAGCTCTCTCTTGTGCACATTTTTCGCTCGTATCAAAAATTGTACTTATTTTTGGATCACTATTTTTTACCAATGTTATTTTATCTTCAGTGAGTTGCAAAATATCTGGGCCGGTGAGTGTTTCGGCAACAACGGGAGCTGCTGCTTGGGTGGCATCTGTAGGAGCTGTTGTCGCTTGTGTTGCATCGGTTGGTGCAGGCATTTGTAGCGATTGGTCGTTAGCTAGCATACCATCAGGAGCAGGGCTTGGGGTAGCTTGAGCAGGCGTTGGTGCAGCAGCACTTGGGGTATCGACGGGCATGGCAATTGCCTGAGGAGCTTGATCAGTTGGAGTTATTGCAGGTGCTGGTGCAGGTGCTGAGCTGTCGGGCGCTGGTTGTGCGCTTATTTTTAATGTGAAAAAAAATACAAAAAAAGATAAAGAGACTAAAGAGACTATTGATGCATGAGCTTTCATAATTTTCACCTATTGAGTAAGTAAAACAAATAGTTTATCTGCTTGGCTACAGTATGTCGTACAAAACATACTGTAGCCAAGCAGATTTTATCAAGCAAGTGTTTATGGCGTTGGAATTGTTGCGATAGCAGGAACTTTTTGAGCTTCAGATTGTGCTTCGGGTGCTTGTGCTTGAGGTAGTTCTGTTGGTGTTGATTGGGCTTGTGGCATAGCGCTAGGTTTTTCTGAACTATTTTGTACGGGCGTACTTACAGGTGATTTTGCTGGCTCGTTTGTTTCGGGCATTAATGTTGGTTTAACGAGAGCTTTTTTTGGCGTTGTTTTTGTGCTGCCAAAAAATTTTTTATATAAAGAAGCACCAAGATCAGATACAGAGGTAACACACGAGCTCAAAAAATCTGTTATAGATTTATAGAGCTTGCCGTACCAAGTTTTTGGAAGCTTGGCGATACGGGCTTTTTCTGCAGCAGCTTTTTGTCGTGCAAGCTCTTCTTCTTGTGCTTTTTTTTCAGCATCTTGCAGATCTTTTATTTTTAACTTCTCAACATGAAATGCGCGATTTTTAATAATAATACCCTTATCTTCAAGTGCTTTAATACTGTCTTGTGTTTTGGTGATATGTGCTTTGACCGTGTCGATAACAGTATCAAAGTCAGAGAGAAGATCGCCCTTAAGATATGAATCGATTACTTTTACTTTCTCAAGACTTGAGCCCTTGATTTCATAATAGTATGCACGTGCTTTTTTGTCGTCAATAATATACCAAAGATCATCGGTCATTTTTTGCGCACTTGCAGCTTCGTCATTGGCAATAGAAATTTGCTCATCAACTTTTTTCATACGTTCGGCAATTGATCTATCAAGATCTTCAACCGATTTCATGTCGAGCTTAAGCTGCTCTAACGAGCCCTTAAGCGTATTGATTTGCTGTTCAATCAGTTCAATTTTAATAGGTAAATTCTTGTCTTTTTTATCTTCTTTATGTTCATCAGGATATTCATCATGACTTTGAACCGATAGTGCGGAGACCTCTTTAGTCTTTTTCTTTTCAAGATAGCGAGCAATGCTATCAAACATCTCGTGCAGTTTGCCTTGTTCTTCACCAAGCTGTTTATAAAAAGTATCAAGAATCTCGTCGACGCCACGATACTTTTCGTTATACGTCTTGCGAATACTATTGATAGCTAATACGAGCTCTTGGAGCTCGTTATTGGCTGCGTTGGTTTGCATGAGCCAATCTCTTTTTTTCATCCAGTTACCGTGCGTACCGAATTTTTCTTGAGGAAGATTAACGGTTTCTGGGCCACCGGCACTCGGTTGAGAACTTGCTACTTGAGAAGTAGTTTGTGCTGCAGGAGCTACCGGCTCTGGGGGCGCTACAAATGCTTCAGGGACCCCAATGTCAGGAGTTCCCATCATCATTTCGGGCGGTAGTTCCGCAGCGTTTTGTGCAAAGTTAGAAAAAATAGGCACCCCCGAGAGGGCAAAGCTATATAACAGTACAAAAGCTTTAAATGAAGAATACCGCCGTACCATCTAAGACCTTTTTCTGTAAAAATTTTTGAAAAGTTACTTGAAAGTCTTAGTATGAAGTTTTTACAGAGTTTTTGAAAGATCTTTTAATTCTTTAAATAAAGCTTTCATTAACTCTTCTGCTTCTGCAGATGTATAGCTCCATACCACACCTTGATCAACTCTTGTTAGGATAGAACGATCAGACTTGATGTCAATAATGTCTATGCGAACAATGTTCATAAGAGGATGAATACTTGACGGTGCTCGTACAACGCCCGCTCTACCAAGAATACTGTATGCTATGTTGCCTTCACCCAAAAAGCAGATCATAACTTTTTTCTGCCAGACCATATTCAAATAACCGATATGTTCTTTATGAATACTGATCAATAAGCTTTCTTGTCCCTTTGGATAAATGCATTGAATAGGAGTTGTGTTAGGCACCCCTTTTTCAGAAAAGGTTGAAAGAATTGCAACGCTGTGCTCTTTTTTTAAAAGCTCTACCAAATCTTCAGGTAACTTTACCCCTACGTGTTTTGCCATAGCCCCTCTAAAAACATGTATAGTTAATAATAATAATTCGAAAAATCACAAATGAACTTGCATTATAACAAAATTGAATAAAAAGCAGAGTATTAAATTAATTTTAATAATACTTCGTTTTCTAGTGCCATGCCCTTAAGCGTAAGAAAAATCCTACCGTCTTTTTCTTCGATACATGATGCTTCTTGTAAAAGCTTAAGATTATCAAGCAGCTTGTTTTTTTGAAAGTCCATTAACGAGTATAGCACATGCTGCAAATCGAGACCCTTTTTTTGGCGCAATCCAAGCATCAGCAGCTCTAATAGGTTCTGTTCTTGGGTGAGTGTTTCTGATTGCCCAGGTATGATGCAATCAGTGTTTTGCCCGCATTTTAAGTATCGTTCTAAATTGTTGTCGTTGGTCATGCGAACAGATCCATCAAATGACGATGCCCCAATTCCGAACCCTTTATAAGGTTTTCGATCCCAGTATGATTTATTGTGTAAAGATTCATGTCCCGGTTTTGCAAAATTTGAGATCTCATATTGTTCAAAACCATGTTGTGCGAGAAAATTTACCGTATCTGTATATGTTTGAATCATGATATCGTCACTGGGAATTACCAGCTCGCCCCGTTCGACTTTAAAATATAATGGGGTCTTTTCGTGAATTGTTAAAAAATAGATCGAAATATGTGAGATTGGCCAATTTACAGCTCGAGTTATAGTATCGTGCCACGTTATGGGTGTGACGCCGGGCAAGCCAAGAATTAAATCAAGCGATACATTTTTAAAATATTTTGGTAACATGCGCATGGCATTAACAACGTCTTTTATTCGTTGCCGACGGTTAAGCTTTAATAACACGTCATCGTCAAGCACCTGAACGCCGCAACTTATACGATTAATCCCAACTTCAGCCCAACCTTCAAGTCGCTCTTCGTTGATATCAGCAGGGTTTGCTTCTAAAGAGATTTCAGAACAGTTACTCAGATCAAAATTATCACGCAAAACTTTAAATAGTTCTCCTAACTGATCGATAGGATAAAGACTTGGCGTGCCGCCACCAAAAAATATGGTGTCGATTTTTCTGCTTGACTCAGCAGGAAGATTTTTAGCAAATGTTATAACTTCTTTACACAGTGTTGCATGATAGGCATCTTGAAAGCTTTCATGTTGTTCAAGTGCGACAAAGTCGCAGTAGTAACATTTGCTACTGCAAAATGGCCAATGGATATATAAGTGTCTCGGGCTTGTTGTTTGAAATAACGTCATATTTCTCTTATTTTTTCTTATGTGTGTCAGGTACTGGTTTTGTTTGCGCAATAATTTTTAGCGTTGTTTTTAAATCGTTCTCAGCTTGGATTTTAAGAACATCTTCGTTGGCAAATTTTACCGAAAGAGCCCCATCAGATATTTTTTTGATCATTTCAAGAGATTCTGGATCTAAACTTTTTTCTTGCAATAAAAATAATAACTCGTCGTCAGTCTTGTCTTCAGTTGGCCAGGCAAAACGTTTATGAAGATATTTTTTAATAATACGACTGAGCGAGAAATAAAACTTTTTGTAATCGTCTTTGTTTTTGCATGCATCAAGTTTAATACGCGATAGCTCTTCTTGAGCCCATTCCCATGATTCTTGTTTTTTCTTTTTTCTTCGCGCAATAAGAGTATAAACAAGCGCTAGAAGAATAATAATTACACATAACCCAATCAGGACTTTGCCAAATATTGTCTGGTAAAACGGTATCGTGTAATAGTCGTAAATTTCATAAAAATCGGGTGCTTTTGTACTATTATTTATATTCATATAATAAACCTACCTCCTGATTCTTTGAGAAAAAAATTGTACTAACGGCGTAATAAACGGTTTACCAATCGCAATATCGACTAAGTCGATACGATACTTATCAAATAACGCTTTTTGTTCGAGCAAGCGTGTTGTTAAGATTTTATCAAGAGCTTTTATATTTCTGGTATCAAGCACAAACTGCTGTCCTGTTTCTGGATCAATAACATCGAGTAACCCGATATCAGGAAAATTTCTTTCGCATGCGTCTAATAGTCGTATCCCAATAAAATCGTATTTACATTGAGCAAGTCGTAACAGCTTTGAGTATTCGTCTTGATTGTCTATCCAATCTGAAAGCATAAATACAATTGCGCCACGTTTTTTTAGGTTTACTAAAAATTTGAGCGCTTCACTAATATTCGTTTTTTTATGGGATATTTTTGTACTCAAAGCTTCTGTTATCGAAAAAAGTTTTTCAATAATTTTACCAACGTGCAAATTTCCACGGCTTGGGGCAATCCATTCTTCGATATGATCTGAAAAAAAGAGTGCGCCTATTTTGTCTTTATTATGCTGAGCAATAAACGCCAATGCTGCAGCAATTTGCGCTATGCTATCACGGCGTAACTCTTGTACAGAAGAATACAGCGTTGACGCTGAAAGATCGATAGCAAGAATGATCGTACGATCACGTTCTTCAATAAACTGTTTAACCATGATTTTATTCATCTTGGCAGAACTGTTCCAATCGATAAAGCGCACGTCGTCGCCGGCACTGTATTCGCGTAACTGATCAAACTCAAGCCCGGAGCCTTTAAATGCCGACAAATAATCTCCTGATAAACTGCTTTGCATGACACGTTTAGTGTGAATCTTGATCTTCTTGATCTTACTTCGTATATCTTGCGTAATC
>Ga0206848_1068_pt2 | contig 26441 bp, 15 predicted proteins | sample Alteio_BWOrgCont_18_FD_152635 | JGI IMG/M metagenome (GOLD analysis project Ga0206848, IMG submission 152635) | Enriched cells from forest soil in Barre Woods Harvard Forest LTER site, Petersham, Massachusetts, United States -... | ecosystem: Environmental > Terrestrial > Soil > Temperate forest >...
ACATTATAGATGCCAAATGTCCAGCTCGAATGGTATTTTTTGTGCGGTTTTCCTTCCAGCGTAGCGCCTAAATCTAACCGGTTACTTGCCGGTTCGCGGTAGCCGTTGCGCTGCGAGTAATAATAAGTGGTTACGCCCCCAACTTCATATTTGCCGTCGGGATAAGTAACCGCATTGCCCGTGCCGTAAACAAACACCGCCGAGAATGACCATTTTTTATTTAACTGGTATATGCCTACGGCCGATACATCGTGCGTACGATCTTGCGTGGCGGGGAAATAATTGCCGTTGTTGATGGCGTCAAATTTCAACTCCGTCCGCGAAAGCGTATACCCCAGCCAGCCGTTAAAGCGCCCATATTTCTTCTTCAGGAAAAACTCAATGCCGTACGCCCGACCCACACCATAAACCAATTGCGATTCAACATCGGGATTCAATATCAGTTGCGCGCCGTTTTTATAATCAATCTGGTTTTGCAGCCATTTGTAATACACCTCGGTAGAAAACTCGAAAACATTATCATCAAAGTTCCTGAAATAACCTGTTGATACCTGGTCGGCAATTTCGGGTTTGATATTATTGCTGCTCATTACGTATAAATCTGTTGGGGCGCTGCTGGTTGAATTACTGAGGATATGTATATTTTGCGTATTGCGGTTATAAGAAAATTTAAGCGAACTGCTATCATTCAAATTATAACTCGCCGAAAAACGTGGCTCAAGGTTAAAGTAACTCTTGGCAATTTGCCCCGATTTGTAGGTGGTTGAGGTAATGGTATTACCATCGGCATCATAAGTGTTAAACGCGCCGGGGCCAAACAAAAGTATACCACTATAGCGGACACCGTATAGCAGGCTAAGTTTATCGCTTACATGCCATTCATCACTTATATAAGCAGCGGTTTCCAACCCGTAGCGTTGCGGCACAGTTTTACTGTTAACGCTGGAGCTATCGTTTGATGTGATGGTACCGGGCGACATGCTGTGGTGCAAGGCATCAATACCAAACTTTAACAAATGCTTATTGCTGGCAAAATATTGGAAATCTTCTTTAAAATCCAGGTCGTTAATTTTTGAGGTGGCTACAAAATTATTGCCCACCAGGTAGCTAATGATAGCGTAATTATAATTACTGTAAATAAGCGAAGTGTTTGAAAACAGCTTGCTGCTAAACAGGTGGTTAAAGCGTATGGTAGCCGTGGCATTGCCCCAATTGGTGCCAAATGTATTTTTTAAGCCCAACACATCCTTGCCAAAATAGCCTGAAACATACAACGCGTTCTTATCGTCAAAATGATAATTGGCCTTGGCATTGAGGTCGTAAAAATAGAGGCTGCTGCCTTTAACGGTGGAGTCGCTGGAGGCTTTTAAAAACAAATCGATATAGGTACGGCGGGCGCTTATCATAAACGAGCCTTTATCCTTTACAATTGGGCCTTCTACCTTTATTCGCGAAGCAATTAAACCTATGCCGCCTTCAACAGTATACTCCTTATTATTGCCCTCATCCATCTTAATATCCAAAACCGACGACAGCCTGCCACCGTATTGCGCGGGCATGCCGCCCTTGTATAAATCAACATCCTTTATAGCATCCGAATTAAAGGTGGAGAAAAACCCGAATAAATGCGAGGCATTGTATACGATGGCTTCATCCAGCAAAATCAAATTTTGATCGGAAGCGCCGCCGCGTACGTAAAACCCGGTGTTGCCCTGGCTGGCGGCTTTTATGCCCGGCAGCAGGGATATGGTTTTTAATATATCCCGTTCGCCTAATAAAACAGGTACATTGTTTAGCTGCGATATATCCAGTTTTACTACGCCCATTTGCGGTGATACTACGTTATCATTATTTGGTTTCTGTGCGTTTATGACTACTTCGTTTAAATCGGATTTGGTGTTGAGTGATACATCGAGCGTGACATCTTTATCCAGGTTAACCGATTGCGAAAAAGTAGCATAGCCCACATAATTTACCAGCAAGGTATAGTTGCCTGCCGGCGCTGTTACCGAATAAAAACCATAGCTGTTGCTTGCCGTGCCGTTTTGCGGAAGCTCTTTTATTTTGATGGTAGCGCCTATTAAAATCTCGCCGGTAGCGGCATCTTTAACGTTGCCGCTAATGGTAAACTTTTTTTGGGCGAAGGAAGATGGTATGGCTATAAAAAGAAAAAGAAATACACAAATGAGTATTTTTAAGGATGGGAAACGAACATTAAAACAGGGCTTGTATAACATCAACAGAACTATATATGGGGGTGAGCAAATATAGCTTAACCAATGCATTAAACTTGCTTTGCCCGTAACTTTTTACTTTCAATATTAGGCAGGAAACCAGTTATGATACCTAACAGCGGCAGGAATGAGCATACCCAAAATACATAATTGATGCCTTTATGGTCGGCCAGTACACCTAATATTGCCGAACCTAAGCCGCCCATGCCAAACGCGAAACCGAAAAACAAGCCGGATATGAGCCCTATTTTGCCGGGCAACAATTCCTGCGCGAAAACCAGTATGGCCGAGAAAGCCGATGAAATAATTACGCCGATGATGATGGATAGTGTGCCTGTCCAAAACAGGTTGGCATAGGGCAGCATAAGTGTAAAGGGCGCGGCACCTAATATGGATATCCAAATGATGTATTTGCGGCCGTATTTATCACCCAGGCCGCCGCCTAATACAGTGCCGACTGCAACCGCGGCCAAAAACATGAACAGGTGTACCTGCGAGTATTGTACCGATACATGAAACTTATCAATTAAATAAAAAGTAAAGTAGCTGGTCATGCTGGCGAGATAGACGTATTTGGAGAAGATCAACATCAGCAAAATAAATATGGAGAAGTTTACTTTTTTGGCGGATAAGTCGGGCTTTACTTCTACAACGGCTAATGCCGGGCGCTTTGCCTTTAGCGTTAAATTACCTTTGTACCAATTGCCTATTTTTATCAAAATAATTACCCCTAAAATAGCGGCTACACTAAACCAGACCATGTAATGTTGTCCGTATGGCATAACTATCAGCGCTGCCAGTAATGGGCCTATTGCGCTGCCTGCATTGCCGCCTAACTGAAATATGGACTGTGCTAGCCCCCGCCTGTCGCCGGCGGCCATGTAGGCTACTTTTGAGGCTTCGGGGTGAAATATGGATGAGCCTATCCCCAAAAAGCAAACCGCTACTAAAATGGCAATGTAATTTGGCGCGAAAGCCACAAAAACAAGCCCCGATAAGGTAAACAACATAGCCGTTGCCAGTAAAAATGGTTTCGGGTTACGGTCGGAGAAAATGCCGACGAAGGGTTGCAGCAACGAGGCGGTTAGCTGTACCGTAAGCGTGATGAGCCCTATTTGGGTAAAACTTAAATTAAAGTTTGTTTTGAATAAAGGATAAACAGATGGCAGCACCGCCTGTATCAAATCATTAAGCAGGTGCGTAAAGCTGATGGTAAAAAGTACCGGGAATATTGTTTTTTGAGCGATTTGGTTTTGTAAAGGTTGTTGCATAGGATAGAATTATAATAAAATCGTCATTGCGAGGTACGAAGCAATCTTCGACATGCATGTCGCAAGCTTTTCTATCGAAGATTGCTTCGTACCTCGCAATGACGCGCGCTGAAAGGGATTACATACGTCTGTCTATACGTACGCCCTTTGGTTTTTGCCTTCCATCCAGTTTACAAAGGCGCGGTTTACTACTTTGTTGCCGCCTGGGGTTGGGTAGTCGCCGCTAAAATACCAGTCGCCGGTATGATCGGGGCAGGCTTTGTGCAGGTTATCCAATGTTTGGTAAATCACTTGCACTTCGGCCTTAATTTCTTTAGGGGTAATAATTTTTGCAATACGATCTGATATCTGCTGATCGGTAAAAGGCTCATAAATGGCTTTTACATAGTTTATGGCATCTTCTTTGGGCAGTATGGCACTTTCCTTGCATTGGTCATACACGCGTTCAATTACATCGTCCATGTTCATTTCGCGCAGCAAACTTACGGCGGCCTCAAATGCAACAAACTCGCCCATGCGCGACATATCGATGCCGTAACAATCAGGATAACGTATTTGCGGTGCTGAAGATACCACCACTATTTTTTTAGGGCCTAAGCGGTCCAGTATTTTTAATATGCTTTGCTTTAAGGTTGTACCGCGAACAATAGAATCGTCCAATACAACTAAAGTATCAGTATCTCTTTTAATCAGGCCATAAGTGGTATCGTAAACGTGGGCAACCATTTCGCTGCGGTCGGCATCCTGGGTAATAAAGGTACGCAGCTTAACGTCTTTAATAGCTATTTTCTCTACACGTGGCGCAAGGCATAAAACCTCGGTGAGTTCCTCTTCACTTATCTTGTCCGATCGATTAAGCAGGCGGTCGCGCTGGTATTTTTTGATGTATTTGTGTACACCTTCTACCATGCCGTAAAATGCTACCTCGGCGGTATTGGGTATATAGCTGAATACCGTGTTTTTAACATCATAATCAACGGCATCCAATATCTGCGGGCAAAGCAACCTGCCTAATTGCTTGCGCTCACGGTAAATAGAGGCATCGCTGCCGCGCGAAAAATAAATACGCTCAAACGAGCATGCTTTCTTTTCCAGCGGTTCGCTAAACATATCCTCGCTTATCTTGCCGTTCTTTTTAACAATAAGGGCATGGCCAGGCTTTATTTCGCGTATATCTTCAATAGGTATGTTAAAGGCGGTTTGTATGGCAGGGCGCTCGCTGGCAGCCACTACAATTTCATCGTTATAATAATAATAGGCCGGGCGTATGCCAACCGGGTCGCGCATTACAAAGGCATCGCCATGGCCCAGTATACCCGCAATGGTATAGCCGCCATCCCAGTTTTTGGCCGATTTACGCAGTATCTTAGCTACATCCATATCATTGGCTATCATTTTACTGATCTCCATGTTATCATTATAACCTTCGCGTTTATATTGATCAAACAGGCCCTGGTTTTCGGTATCAATAAAGTGGCCCATTTTTTCCAATACGGTTACCGTATCGGCTTTCTCTTTCGGGTGCTGGCCCAAATCGTACAACTGCTGTAGCAATTCATCAACATTAGTCATGTTAAAGTTACCGGCAATAACCAGGTTACGGGTCATCCAGTTGTTCTGGCGTAAAAAGGGGTGACAGCTTTCGATACTGTTTTTGCCATGTGTGCCATAGCGCAGGTGGCCCAACAGCACTTCGCCGGTAAAGCTTACGTGCTCTTTAAGCCATTCGGCATCGGCCATCCTTTCGGGTGCTTCTTTCTGAATATCAGCAAACTTCTTTTGTATATATTCAAAAATATCCGCAACAGCATTTGATGCCATTGAACGGTGACGGCTTATGTAGCGTTTGCCCGGCTCAATATCCAGTTTAATAGTAGCAACCCCGGCACCATCCTGGCCCCGGTTATGTTGTTTTTCCATTAAAAGATATAGCTTATTTAAGCCGTATAGCGCAGTGCCATACTTTTTTTGATAATAAGACAGTGGCTTTAGCAAGCGGATAAACGCCACACCGCATTCATGTTTAATCTGATCGCTCATGATTTGTTATGAGCACGCAAAGTTATAATAATCAATTTAATTTAGCTAAAACGATTGTCATTAAATCGTATTTATTATGAAGTAATTATAAACATTTTGTTAAGAGTGTGGATAGTTTGCAGTTGGCGGTGGGCAGTTTGCAGCAGGCAGTTTACAGTTGGCAATGGATATAAGGCTAAATTAAAACCTGCCAACTGCAAACTAATAACTGCAAACTGAAATTCAAGATTCTTCTTCATCCAGCTTTTGATGCAGTTGCTCTATGTCCAGGTTTTCCTTCATTTGTTCCAGCTCAGTATCATCTGCGTTATGGATGCCCAGCTTTTTTTGTATCTGGTGCAGCATGCCTAATACCTTGGTTATTTCGTTTTCGGCCCTTATGTTTACTTCAAATTCAATTTGCTGGCGCACTTTTTCCATCTTGCCCTGGCGGTTTTGGCTGATGAGGACGGATACAGATAAAACAATAGCAAACAGCGACACCACCATTTCAAGTTCAGGAAACGGGAACGGATCAAAAGGTTTATACCAAGGCAAAAAGCCTAAGTTTAAAGTTATCCAAAGCACAAAAAACAGCAGGCATATACATAAAAAGGTAATGCTGCCAAAAGCACCGGCAATAAATATAGCCAGCCTGTCGCTGCGGCTTTTATTAAAGTCGATATTTGATTTAATCTGTTCAGATTTAACATGCGCCGACTTTGCCGGCGCTGTTTTTTTTGCTGTCTTTTCGCTTTTTACTGCCATACCGGCAATGCCAAATTAATTATGATTTACCGCGGAACAGGCTGATAATCCAGATAATTATAGCTATAACTATAACTACCGCTATTATGCCTACTGCGGCGCCTGCTTTAAATATATCGCCAATAGCTGTGCAACTGCCCAGGCTTACCATAAGCGCTAATAACACAACTGGTATAAAAAGTTTTTTCATGGTATTAAGTTTTAGTTTGGTTACAGGTACCCTTTCCATGATACCTGAGCAAACAATAAAAAATTGCCACAAATTGTTTTATCAGCTTAATTATTTATCAGGAATTAGCTCGGGCACGGATTTCCCTCAAAAAATAAGGCATAAAAAAAACGGGTAACTCCTGTTATCCGTTTTTTAGTTTTTAAACTGAATATTATACTCAATTATTTTGCAACTTTTTTTGCAGGGAATAAAGGTAATACGATTACAGCGATTAAAATTGCAACTTCTAATACTACTTGCATGGCTTTGTTTTTATATGATTAAATAATTAAATGATTAACACGACCAGGAAACAATTCTCTTTTGGATTTATCCCTTAATCGTGCGATTTAGGTTTAGGCTGCCAAAAACAGTTTGCATACTGATGCATAGGGGTTGTCACAAAATATGCCATAAAATATTTAAGCTTTTTTGGTGCCAAAACACAATTTTTACAAATCGGTTAAACTGAAGATTAAATTTAAAAAAACCGGCATTCCTGAAAATTTATCGTTATTTTCTGTTAAAACATTAAAAAATAAGGGCTCAAGCCGATAATTAATCGCCTTTTTTAAAAAAATCCCGATTAGAAACTGATTTTTCTGCCTTTTAGCATAAATTATATCTGTCCGGAAAAAATATCAATTTTGAAATCCATTCGCAGCTAATTCTATTTTTTATATACCGTTTATTTTGGTTTAGCCGATAAAAAATAGGGCTTTTATTAAATGTTGACTTTACAAATGATAGTTAAAAAAAATATTTGTCATTTTGTCATAAAAAATGACATTGCAGTATAATATGACAAAAAGTCCTGAAAAAAGACTGCCAAAGTACGATAAAAAGGCAAAAATTGGTAAAACAGTGGCAAATAAGCCAAAAACACCCTATGCCAAACTGTATTTTGCGTGAGGAATTTTGACAATTGCAACATATTGATAAAAAATAGCCCACGCAGCAGCATAATTTATAACATACAGGTATTGTTAATGCATAAATGGCAATTAAATGTTATTGTGTAAATTGCTTACTATTAGCCCGGCAAGGCGTTTAAAAGGAGATAATACTATGAGCAACCAGGAAACATGCAAACATATAAGCGCCATTAGGCAGGTAAAACTAAGCGATGGCTATGTTTGCGAAGAGTGTATAAAACATAATGGCGAGTGGGTACACCTGCGTACGTGCCAAACCTGCGGCGTTACGCTTTGCTGTGATGATTCGCCGCAAAAACACATGACTAAGCATTACCACGCCAGCCAGCATCCTGTTGTAGCATCGGCAGAGCCGGGCGAGCGCTGGTTATGGTGTTATGCGGATGAAGCTTTTGCCGAGTATTAATTGGCCCTTACTTTTTTACATTAAACATAAAGTATTGACTGCCCGCACGGCCACCGGGGGTTAACCCCTGTATAATGCCAATATAGGTACCTGCTTTATCTGATGTATAAAAGCTAAAGGTATTTTTACCCTGAGTGTTTGTACTTGCATAAGGCTCCCAATACAGCACATTCCTAAAATCGGGCAAACGGCTGTCGGTTGCATCATCGGTATTATAAACGGGCGAATAAAATTCGCGCTGCAGCTCCAGGCCTTCGTAATCCAATATTACGGCATGTGGGTCTATCTCGTTACCGCCCATATCTCCCTTGTAAGAGGTAAAGCTAAATATACCACCTATAACCGAAGGCCCCCAATAGTATACATAAGGTACCACTTCAAGCTTGTACAGTTTAAGCGGGTCGGCGGCAAACACTTTGTTGTTGTTAAAAAATGGCACACCATCTATCAGCATCAAAGCATCGGCCTCGTTAATATAAACCTGGTTGTCACCAATAACTTTTATGTGAAAGTACCCATGCGTATTAGCTATGTTTGCTTCGCTTACATACTCGCGCATTATCTCTTCAACGGTAGTAAAGCGTGTGTAGTTATCTAACAGGTATGTTTTTTCCGGCGTGCCGTAAAAAGCGCTGCTATCCACATGCGGGTCGTAAAATTGCCTTAGCTTATCGCCGCTGTAAACGTTTTGTACCTGCATGGCTATACTGTGATCTTTCATTACATCCTTCATCCCCGGCGAAATTGCCAGGTTTGACAAGCCTGCCTTTGCATATTGTTCTGAAAATGGATTTAGAATTTCGATATGGTGTAATGTATCTATTAAGGTATTGGTTTGCGCCACAACTTCGCCAGGTCCGTAAAAAGGCTTTAAATTAAATAGCACATGTCCCAGCGAATCGCTTTTCCCAATGCTTAACTGCACCCGTTTACCGGGTATAGCTAAAAACACAATTACCTCCCCTGCCGGCTTATTAGTTGCTATGCTGGTAACCTGGGCGTTTATCATTGGGCCGTAATACTCAGGTAAAAAAGTAAATGCCGGCGCTTTGTTTTGCAAAACTTCCTTCCAGTTAAACCTGCTCCAGCCTTGGGTAAGCATTAGGTTATCCATTGCCTGGTCCGTTTCGGCATTAACGTTTTTAAAGTAATAATCAGGCGATTCAATATTTCCCTTTAAATCCGAGCTTAGCCATAAATAGTTGCGTATATCCTCGTGACTTACCCCTTGTAATGAATCTATCCTATAAACAGATACCGACATATCAGCAGCGGCGGGCGTATTGCTTTCATCCTTAGCATTAATTGCAACGCTAACCTTTTTGCGTGTGCCGTATTCGGCGGCATCAGTAGCGGCATTAATTACTAAGTTATTTGCCGGCCTTTTAAAATAAAGGCGTTCACAAACCGGCTGCCTGTCGTTATTAAAAATGGTAATGTGTGATATGCCATCGCCTAATTTATCTTTATCAAAGGTAAAGGTGGCTGTACCACTGCTAATATCGGCCTCCTGTGCAAGCTTTGTAACGCTTCCGGTATGCGCAAACAGGTACACACTACCCGTTGCCGAACTGCCTGCCACAGTAACCTGTAACTGGCTGCCATTATCTTTTAGCGCCATTACATAACCGCTTGCATTTACTGCCGGCAAATCCTTTGTTATACTTTTACCGTTTACTTTTATTACCGCACGATAGGTATCGTTCATATCGGGCTTAAATGCAAAATGCCCTATGCCAAATTTTAACGGCGCAAACTTTACTATGGTATCATTTTTTTGGTTGAGTACCGCGCCCGTAAGGTTTGTGCCCCTGCCCCATTGGTCGGATGCTTTGAAGCCTACTACGCTGGTAAGGCCGTTAACCAGGCTGCCGCCTTCGGGAAAAAACTGGATGTCATAATCGGCTGTTACCGCTTTTGGCGCCAGGGTTGGGCTTTTTAGGGGATTTATAATGGTTATCTTTTTTGAAAAATAATAATCGGGGTTAAAATTCTTCATCCAACTGGTATAGGCCCGTAATAAATAATTACCCGATGTTAATGTTACCGGCAAAAACAGCGAACCTGTGCCGGTGCCATCCTTCATGCCTATTTTGGCTTGTACTACCGCGTTATTATTATTGTCTAACACCTCTACATAAACTACTTTGCTTACATCAATGGGTTTGTGGTAGGTACCATCAACGTTATAAATTTTAAGCCATAATAGTTCGCCGGTGGTGTAATCGCTTTTGTCGGTATGCACAAAAAGCTTTTCCTGCAAGGCATTTAAATTATATTGGGTAAAGCTTTTTTGCACATCGGGCAACACCTGCGCAATTGCGGTTGTTACAGTTAATGCAACTGTTGTTATTAAACAAAGGCTTGTTTTAATATATTTTTTCATGTTAAGTGCCCGGGGTTTCATTTTTAATAACTGCCTTATTTTTGTACTTATCATGGTATCCAAAAGCTTGGTTGTTTTGTGGTGCCCCTAATACTGCAATCAACACACTCTATAGTACTGTATAAAAAGCCTATGGGTGTTTGCGACGGGCTGGTTGGATCATATACAGCCAGCGTTGGTATATCATCATTAGGCAAAGGCACCAAGTCTGCTTCTACATCGTTTGCACCGGTCCGGGCGTTAACGAACAGGGCAGTATCCTGCGAACAGGTATAGGGATAAATCGTTATCCAGGTAGGCGGCAACTGCTCATTGTCTATAAAAATTCGTTTTTGCTGTATGGTGCCTGCTGTAATGTAACCTATAACCGGCAAGGTGGCATCGGTAGTACAATGTACGTTACCGGTAAGCTCGGTAGGTTGAGCATCAAAAATGCTTCCCAGTTCCTCTGTATTTTTTTTGAGCTCCGAGTAATAATTGTAGGCATCCTCAGTCATTCCATATTGTTTAACCAGCAAACTGTACCTTGATTCGATTTTTTCGGATGTGGAAGCTACAGTTGTAAGCGGGAACTGGTAAATAACATCCTGTGTAAGTTTTGCCGAAGAACCGAGTAAAATCTGGCTTGACAGGTTATTTGCCCAGCATAGATATATAAGTGAATCTGTTGGGCGCTCCACAATAGCCGTACCGTTAGATTGCCACGACGAGTAGTATTCGGAATGGAACTCCCAGGTTTCGATATAATCCCAACGATAATAATGGGTATGGTTTGCCGGGTCGTGGGTGTTTACATAGGTTTGTATGCCGTTACTTTTTATCATAAAGCCTACACTATCAATAGCGGGGGTAACTACTGCGGTTTGATAATCGGAAAGGAATGTTTTACCATCAGATGTATGGATGCTCAGGCGGTACTGCCTGGTGTTATCCAATGTTAAGGCAGCGCTTGTGTACACGCCATTGCCAACATCGGTTAAGTTGTAGGATTGATTCTGATTATCCATTATAGTAATAACAGCGCCTGTTTCGGGGGTTGACGAAACGCCCGAGCTAATGTTAACCGTACGGCTTAGGTTAATAGTTGTTGTATCGCCGGCACCTGTGTTAATTATACCCTCTACCACTAAATAATTGCTAACGCCGGTTATAGCTTTAGGCGTGTAAGGCTTGGTACAACTTGCTGCCAGTAGTGCAATTAAAATTGTTAAAATTATATATATCCTGTTCATCGCTGCAAATTAAAAACGTATGTTATAATTAATAAAAGGGATAGGCTTAGCAAAAATGGATAACTGGTAACCGCTTACAACACCGCCTGTTGCGGTAAAGTAATTTGAATAGGCATTTGCGCGCCCGGTTAAGTTATAAACGCCAACAGACCACGAATTATGTGTTAACTGGTGCACTTTATGATTTCCTTCGATATTAAATGAAATATCTGTACGGAAATAATCGGGCACACGGTATTCGTTCCTGTCGGAATAATAAACGCGCTCCGAGCCATCATAGTAATACTTGGCTACAGGCAGTGTTATTGGCCGGCCGGTGCTGTATACTACGTTTAATGAAAAACTATAACGGTGTGTAACGCGGTAATTGCCTATAAAATTAAAATCATTTGGCTTATCGTAATTGGCGGGGTAATAATCGCCGCTATTTACCAGTTGGCCGGCGTTAGGATCATCCTGTTTCAGGAACGTGCGCGAATAAGTATAGCTAATCCACCCGTTTAATTTTCCTTCGGCTTTTTTCACCAAAAATTCAACTCCGTAAGCTTTACCCACGGTATTAATTACCTCCTGCTCGATATTATTGTTGAGCAGCAAAGTAGCGCCATTTTTATAATCGAGATCGTTATTTATCTTTTTATAATAACCTTCAATTGATGTTTCGATAGTATTATTTGCGAAATTATTATATAAGCCTAATGATATTTGCTGGCCGCGCTGTGGCTTAATATTGGGGTCGCTTAGCTTGTAAACATCCGTCGGCGAAATAGCTGTTGTGTTTGATAACAGGTGGATGTACTGTGTAAGCGTATTATAGCTCGCTTTTACAGATAAGTTATCGCCCAGGTTATACCTTAATGATGCCCTTATGTCGGGATCCATATAGGTATTTATTACTTTGTTCTTGCCATAACTAACGCTATCTACTATATTATCGCTGGTTTTTGGGAGGTTAGGCGCGTAATAATCAACCGTGCGGGCACCCAGGTAATTATACATAGAATACCGCACCCCCACATCTAATGATAGCTTTGGCGTAAAGTCGTATTTATCGCCAAAATATAACGCGCTTTCCAGTGCCTGCTCGGCAGGTACAACATCAGGGGCCTCTAATGATTTATCATTATAAGGTTCGAAATTACCTGAATGAAGTTTGTAATAGATTGAGCTAAACCCAAAGTCGATTGTATTTTTGGGGTTGGTGTAATAAGTAAAATCGGCCTTTATACTGCTTTGGTTGATATTATAATTCAGCTTATAGCCATTTACAATATTACCATCACTTTCTACCGAATACTGGTAACGATCGTACCCAACTAAAAACACTCCAAAAAGCTTATCGCTAAAATTGTGCTTCCATTTTATATTGGCATTTTTATTACCATAGCTATAAGTGGTATCGCTGTTTAACCTAAAGGCATCATGGCTCATGTAGGTGTTAATGTATACGGTGTTTTTTTCGTCGAACTTATGGTTGAGATTTAGGTTGAGATCATAAAACGATGCCGAACTATGCTTGTACTCTTCGGGCAGCAAGTTAAGCAGCCAATCGGAATACGAGGTGCGCGCGCCCAAAATAAACGACGTTTTACCATCATCGCCCAACGGCCCCTCAACATTTAGCCTGCTGGTTAACAACCCCAATCCTATCGAGCCGGTAAACTTTTTGTTATTACCGTCGCGGTCCTGCACATCCAATACCGAAGCCAGACGGCCTCCGTATTTTTCGGGTATGCTGCTCTTATACAATTCTACATCCTTTACAATTTCGGGGTCGAAGGCCGAGAAAAAGCCGAAGAAGTGCGAAGGGTTGTAAATAGTAGCATCGTTCAATAATATTAAATTCTGATCGGCCGAGCCGCCCCGCACGTTAAAGCCGGTGGTTGCCTCGCCTACAGATTGTACGCCCGGCAGCGTTAATACCACCCTCAAAATATCGGGTTCGCCAAATACGGCGGGCACCTGTTTAATGCTTCGTATATCCAGGCGGTTAACGCCCATTTCTACACTTCGTACATTGGCTACCTTTTCTGCCGATATTTTTACTTCACGCAAAGTAGTTACCTGTTCCTGCAAATCGATATCTAATTTGCCATCAGTATACAATACCACTATGCGATGCGTATCGCGCATGCCAATCCCTTTAATATTAAATATATGCTTGCCCCGTGGCAGCGTAATGGTGTAATAGCCAAACTGGTCTGTTGCTATTCCAATTTTAGTAACGGTTTCAAATATGCTGGCGCCGGCCACCGGCTCTCCCGATTTAATATCCCTTATATAACCGGATAACGTTGCATTACCGGCCCTTACGGTGTTTGACTTTATACCTATTTCATAAATCTTGTTTTCGATGGTAGCGGCCTGTACCGGTTTTTCCTTATCGGGCGAAAAATTGATATCGGGAGCCGATTCCGTAGGTGCTGCCTGTACAGCGCCCGGTTCCGGTTTAAAATAACCGGCGGCAAGCTGTATATATATTTGCTTGCCCTTAGTTAAAAAAACCTGTTGCTGCTGCACATCAATAGCGTAATGATAGGCAGTATTTGCAAAAGCAGCATCAAGCACTTTTTCGAGCGGGGCATCAGATAACTGTAAAGTAACTTTAAGGCTATCAAACTGCATCGGATCGAAATAAAAATAATAACCGGTTTTACCTTCCAAATCGCTCACTAACTGCCTTACATTAATGTGCTGATAGTTTACGCTTACTATTTTACCGGAAGCATTTTGGGCGGAAAGTACTTTAACAAATAACAGGCAGATTATTAAAAGATATAATTTTTTCATATTATTCGGTTAAATGGTCATAATAGGCGGCAATTTTAACTATGGCCTGTTCCCGATCCTTTTTGTATTTAATTTTATTTGCTTTAGCATATTGCTGGATTTCTTTTTTATGATCCTTAAATACATCTAAAATATCACCCTGGCTGCTGATGGTATAGTATATTCCATTTTTATAGATATAGTAACTTGTTACGGGTAAAAAATAAGTTACCAGTGTTTGAAAATCGTTTTGGGTTTGTGTTACTTTGGCCCGTCTTGCTATCACTTGCGTATTGCCGCCATACAATTCGTCATAAAAGCCTGTTTTAAGTAAACTAGTTTTATCATTTAAATTTTTGTTGGCCAGGTAAATAAAATGATGGCCCAATACATCAAAACTTGTTACTTTTTCGCTTACCAGGCAAATAGGCATAATATTGTTGGTAAGTAATATTATAGCTTCATCGGCATACTGGTCATACATCATTTTTACGTTTTTATAGTAAAAACCATCGTAGGTAATGGTGCCTAAGCTCCAATCTTTTATATCCAGTAAATAAGGGTTACCTCTTATAGTTGGGTTATAGTAATCATATTGTTTACCATTATACAGCCATGACTCGCCCCCGATAGCTTTATAAAAATTATCCCTGGTATTTATAACAGTTGCATTTAAATTGGACAAGGTATCCGTTGCGGATTGCGCATGTGAAGGTTTACAGCATAGTAAGGCGCCGATACATAGAATAACACCAATCAGGCTTTTATTCATAAGGTTGTATTGTGGGTTTATAATTTAGGCTTCAATTATGAAGTATCAAATCGATTAAATGTAGTACAATTATTTTTTATTCAGATGTAAATATCTATAACATAAATGTTACAAAGTTGCTTTAGGCTATAAAATATAAATGATTTATTTAACTGATACGATTTAGCTGCATAAATTGATACATTATTTTTTTTAAAAAGTGGAAGCAGGTTTGGGTGGGATAAACAAAAAAAGCGGGATATACCCGCTTTTTTTGTTCAGAATATTTTAAACCTTGCAGGTGTTAGTTTTTAGTTAACACCAAATAGCTGTATGGCGAAAGGCTAATTGGCGCTGCAAGCGATACACTGCCGCCGGCAAACGCGTTTGTATAACTGCTTGTTTGCAGCGCTGCAGGAGCGGTATAAGTTACCGCGCTGTTTTTTGTATTTACCAGTATCACCACATCATCAGTGCCCGATGTTTTTTCAAATGCTACCACATTAGCATCGTTATATTGTGTTAAGGTGCCGGTTTTTATGGCCTCATGCGCTGTGCGGAAAGCGATTATTTGCTTATAAGCTGCAACCATATCGGGGTTTGCAGTATAATCAACCGGTACTACGTTAAAAAAGTTTATCGCGCTGGGATAGCCTACTTCCTGGCTACCATATATTAACGGCACCCCATCCATATAAGCTGCTATAACAAATGCTGATAATGCTCCTTGTTTGCCTCCATACTCGGTAATGGTACTGCCATCAGATGAAGCATCATCATGATTGGTTATGTACCTTAATTTTATGCCGGGAGATGGCAATGATGCAAGTTCGGTGGCATTGTTTGAAAATAAGGCAGTTGGGAATGAACTGCCTGCATATAAAGATTTAAGCTGACTATAAAAGCTAAAAGCATAACCAAGCTGAAAGCCATCAGTAATTTCGGAGCCCTGGGTACCTTCGGCTAAAAATAGCAGTTTATGTGTGCTTATGTTTTTTAGGGTATCCAGTGCCTGGGTCCAAAAATCACTTGGCGTAGCATCGGCATCATCACAACGAAAACCATCAATATTGGCGGTATACACCCAATATTTCATAGAGCGTATCATAGCTATACGCATATCGTTATTGTTAAAATTTAAGGCTGCAACATCAGTATATGTCGAAAATTGTTCGATATTGCCACTGCCATCCAACTGGTACCATGTTTTACTAGGCGTTTCGCCTATGCTTGCATCATAGGTGGTTTCTGTTGTCCAGGTATTGTCCCAAGAGGTATCATTGGCTTCCCAATCTAAAATAACAGCCATACCAAGCGCGTGTGCCTGGGCAACAAGTGCGCGCAGGTCTGCCAGTGTTCCAAATGCGGCGTTTACGCCCTGGTAATCTTTTACGCAGTATGGCGAGCCAACGCTTTTAAGCACACCAAGGGTATATGTGGGCATTAGCCAAATTACGTTTACGCCTAATGCTTTAATTGAATCGAGCCTGCCTTCAACACCCTGGAAGTTAGCGCCCGGAAATGTGTTGATATTTACCTCGTACATTATTACATCCTTAGTAGCAGGCATACTGCTATAAGGCGTACCGTATTGTGCAGGGTCCGTATATGCAGTGTTTGTCCCGCCGCCGCCTTTGGTTGGGGTTGGGGTAAATTTTGATGATTTGCTGCAAGCTGATAATAAAGCCGCGCCAATTAAAGCGCAGGCAATACCTGCTAATTTTAAGTTAATTTTTTTCATGATTTTTCCGCTCTCCATTATTCTTTATGCTAATAATTCAATTTTATACTGTTGTTATCGTTAATAATTGTGCCGTATTTAACTGGGCAGTTTTCCAGGCGCTTTGCGCCACCGGTAGGGTCGGTAACTGCGGCGTTATCTATAAACGAGAAAGTGCCGTTTTGCAATTCTACCCGGTTACCGCCCGACTGTAAGTTGTCAACCCCATCAAAGCCGTGCAATATAATTTTTATGTATTTAAAGTTTGAAACGTAGCTACCCTCAACATTATCAAACGTTAACGTACGCGCGGTTGGGTTAAGTATAATGGCACGCTTGTAATAATTACCCTTTTGATAATCAAAGCTTTTGCCATCATCCTCATAGTAAACAAACCTGTTTGATGCCGTGCCATTATAAATATGCAGGTAAAGTGTATCTGCCGGTTTTTCGGCTGTGGTTTGAACTAACGACTGCATGGGTATAATGCTGCTGCCTTTTACATATACCTGCAGTTTATTTAGTGCTAAGGGGGTAATTTTCGCTTCGTTTGAAGGTTGTTTTTCATCCGTGTATAAATCATACCATACACCCTGCGGGAAATAAACTTTGCCGAACGTGTTTTCACTTTCAAAAGGTGCAACCATTAACTCGCCGCCAAACTGATACTGGTTTTGATAGGTGGTATCATAAATTTTAACATCGAAAGTATAGTTTATGGCTAATGAGCGCATAACCGGCAAACCGTTTTGGCTGGCTTCGTAAAAAGTTGAATAAATATATGGCAGTAGTTTATAGCGCAGGCTAATGTAGTTGCGTACGGTTGCCAGCGCATCTTCGCCGAAGGCCCATGGCTCGGCAGCCTTAGTGTTTAAAGCGGTGTGGTTGCGGTAATAAGGTATAAACGCACCCAACTCCATCCATTTGGTATATAATGAGGTTGATGGATTGCCGGTAAAGCCGCCTATATCCATGCCGGTAAAAGGCATGCCGCTTAGGCCTAAACTATTTAAAATGCGTACGCCTAACAGCATATGGCTATCCTCGGCACGGTTATCACCCGTCCACATAGCGGTGTAACGCTGTAAACCGGCGTAACCTGAGCGGGTTAACACAAAAGGGCGTTCTTTAAAGTGTTCTAAAGCACCCTCATAGCTCGACCGTGCCATTTGCATGCCGTATATGTTATGTGCCTGCAGGTGCGTAGTGGGCTGGCCGTCGTAATCAAACAAAACATTATCGGGCATTTTTTGGCCCCAGGTTGATATTTCGTTCATATCGTTCCAAATGCCGCTAACGCCGGATTCGGCAAAAAACTTAACCTGGCTGTGCCACCAATCGCGGCCTTTAACACTGGTAAAATCGGTAAAATTACACCAGCCCGGCCAAACCTGTCCGGTATAAAGCTGGCCGTCGGGATATTTTATATAAACATCATCTTTTAAGCCGCTTTCATAAGCTGCCGCGCCCTGCTGTACCTTAATACCGGGGTCTACGATTACAGTAAGCTTAAAGCCGAGGTCATTAAGTTTGGTTATCATGCCTGCGGGATCGGGGAAGCGATTTTTATTCCAGGTAAACAACTGGTATTTATCCATGTAGTGAATATCAAGGGTGATACCATCAGCAGGGATGTGTTTTTCGCGGAGGGTATTAGCTATACGCATTACCTCGGCTTCGGGGTAATAGCTGTAGCGGTTTTGCTGGTAGCCCAATGCCCATAGCGGTGGCAACGGCATACGCCCGGTTAGGGATGTATATGATGTGATGATATCCGCCAGGTTTTTGTGGTAGATAAAATAGTAATTCATCTCGCCGCCACGCGCGCCGAATGATGAAAAACGGTTATTGCTGGCGCCAAAGTTAAAATCGCTTTGGTATGTATTATCTAAAAATATACCGTAGTTCATGTTATCATGAATACCGATATAAAATGGGATTGTCGAGTAAATGGGGTCGGCGTTTGTGCTGTAACCGTAGGTATCGCTGTTCCAGTTGGTGTAACCGCTGCCTGCACGGTCCAGGTCGCCGGTTTTTTCGCCCAGGCCGACGAAGCGCTCGCCGGGCTGCATTTTTTTGTAGGTGGTAACGGCATCGTTTACCCACGAGGTTGTTAAACCGGTTTCATCCTGGTTTATTACTTTACCATCAAGTGTATAAAAGGCGATGGAAAATGGTTTTTTTTGGATTATAGCGGTAACAGAATCTGTTGCCAGCGTTATGCTTGCATCATTTTGGGTGATGGTAGTTTTAGTTTGCAAGGGCTTGCCTATAATGGCATAGGAAAAATCTCTGCCAATGGGCTTTTTATCCAGCCGTACACGAATTATTGAGGGGCTGTAAACTATCACATTACCATACGCGCTGGTGGTTTTAAACGCAACATCCTGCTGGCCAATGGTAACGGTTTCTACATTACCGGGGGCTAACACAGGCGATTGCGCCATAAGGCACGAATTTAAAATACACGTAAGTATAACTGTGAGCTTAATAAATTTCATGAATTTTTATAGAAATTATTTTGTACTTGTATAAACCATGCACTGGCATTGCGGCATATATCCGGCTAATTAAATCAACAACGTACCGCTAAAAAGAAATTTTTATAAAGCACCCAGTTTTAGAGGATGGCAAATGTATTAAAGATAAGGCAGTGCTTTCGCACTGCCTTATACTTTGTAAATTATTGTTTAACAGCTGTATAATGATAATCGTTTGGATTAAGATATAACGTGATTTTGTAGGTACCGTTTGCAGGTACTGTCATGTTATTCAGGCCCGGCCTTGCGCCGCCGCCACCGAATATCGGGTTATCAGCAAAGTATATCTGGCCGTTAGCATCAAGACCAAAATCAGCAGTCCATTGATCATTTTCCCTGAATTTGAACGAACCGGCTGTAATCATTGGTAGGGTTACCGACTCTGTCATGGTTGTAGGGTCAAGCGTCATTTGGGTATCGGTGGTCCAGCCGCCCGGTGTAGCATCGCCAATTATACCCCATGTAACCGGTGTAGCACTCCATGCAAGTGTTACGGTATTAGCCGATAACTCATAAAGCGTGCCTGCAGCAGTTGCAGGTGTTGTTAAATTGCCTGCGCCACCATCTGTTGATAACAGGTTAGGAGTTCCGCTATCGCCATAGTTGATACCGTTAAAATCGGCTTCGCTGGTAAATTTAAAATTGGCACCAGTTGTTGATGCCACGTAAATGAAGCCCTCATAAATGGTACTCGAATTTGCAAGCGGATATACAGAAGCCGGAGGTGCAGCTACAGTTAACGCTGCCGCAGGATCCCATGTTGCAGGTGTTTGATAATCACCCGGAACATACAGTACAGGGTAACCATTAGATGCCGCTACCGGTGCAGCATAAGGGCTAACTGTAACCGTAACAGCATTTGAGAAAACGTTACGATCCTGGAAAGCCTGCACCCTGAATACAATTTTACCGGTATCATTAGGTGCTATGCCAAGCTGAACGGCAAGCGCGCCTAAAGCATTGCTTTTATAGGTTTTGGTTAAAACATCGTTACCAACCAATATTAATACACCATTTCCCCATGGGGCTGTACCCAGGGTATCAGCAGGCAAATCGGCTATTAACGTGTAGGTTACAGTTTTGGGGTCCGGGTACTTTACTGCGGGCCAGGTAAATGTTACCAGCGTTGCAGTTGTGTCAGTTGTTCCTGTTATATAAATAGCAGGATTGCTTGGAGCTACCGTAAGCGGCCCCGTAAATTTTACCGTGCCTAACGTTGTTAGTACGCCATTTTTATGACAAGCAACGGCCAAACAGGCCATTGCTATCATAGTTAAGTTAATTAATTTTTTCATATATCTTCATGTTTTTTTTTACGATTTCGGATATCCTGGGTTTTGTGATAACTGCGGACTGGCAGAAAGCACACTAGTGGGTATAGGAAACAACAAGTAGGTATTAGACATGGCAGGAACAGTATTTGGCGCAACACCGTGTGCCTGTAAATATGTACCAAACCTAATCATATCCTGCCTGCGGTGGCCTTCCATATTTAGCTCGCGGCCCCTTTCGTTATAAACATCGGTAAGTGTAGGTGCTGCAATATCGGCTAAGCCAACCCTTTCCCTTACCTGGTTAAGATAAGGTGCTGCAGCTGCCGCATTACCTAAGCGCAGCTCACACTCTGCCTGCATTAACAATACATCGGCATAACGGTATATCGGGAAATCATTTGATGAACCACTGGCATCTATTGGTGCAACAGGGTAAAATTTAACATCCCTTATACCTTCATTAATACCTGCTCCGGGGTCAATTATGCTTTCCAAAACAGTAGGTGTATAAGTATTGCCACCTAATGCTTGCGGGCCAACTAAAAATTGTTTAGCCCTTATATCGCTGGGGTCATAAGTATTATAGAAATCTTCGGGGATAACAGTACCATCCCAGCCGGCATAACCAAGTACAGCAGTACCATTAGCTGTGTTAAGGCTCCTGATAGTATAAATGTTACCGCTGATCACGTTTTCTGTTAATGATAAAGCCAATATGGTTTCATCATTAGGGCATACATCGCCAAACAAATCAAAATAGGTATTGCCTAATAAGCTGGTTGTGTTTGCAGTTGCAGGGTGTAATGTAAAACCTCCGGATGCTATAGTATTACAAGCATCAAGGGCTGCCTGCCATTGTGGGGTACCATCGCTAGCGCCGGGTGTTGAAGCCGTATATACCGCAGCATTTAAATATATTTTAGCCAATACCATGTAACCTGCCCATTTATTAAAACGGCCATAGTAAGCACCGCCCTTGGTTGTAGAAAGCAAATCAACATTTGCTTTAAGGTCGGCTACTATATTAGCATAAATAACCGCGCGTTTTGTTTGGCCTGCTTTTAAAGAAGCAGCATCGTTGGTTGTATAATAAGGCACATCGCCAAAATCATCTATTAACAGCCAATAATTCCAATCGCGCGCAACATGAGCTTCTGCAATATCCGCAGCAGGTGCTTTAGCCGCTGTTAAAGCGGCAATTGCCGCGTTTTCGTCATACACTGCCCCGTAATTCCAATTCCATGTATTGCTAAGAGCTGCAAGGCTGGTAGGCTCTGTACGCAGGTAAAGTTGCGCATCATCAAGGCCCCAGTTACCATCACTCCTATGAGGCACATACTGTTCATCCGATGAAAATTCATTCAAATCGTACCAGCAATTATCGCGGCCGGCATAATTAGAGCTCCAGGTACCGGTTATTTGCCCATAAATTGAGGCGAGTTCATCCTGTGCACCCGCGGGTGTAGCATCAAACTCGGTGGCTGCCAGTTTGTCGTACACATTTTCGTTAACCTTGGTGCAACTTTGTGCAGCCAGGCCAACAATTAACATTCCGAATAATATTTTTTTCATGATCTAAATTATTTTAAAATAACATCTAAACCTGCCGAAAAGGTCCGGGTGCGCGGGTATGTTCCATAATCGCCACCTGATGAGTTGTCACCACTCTGGTCAACTTCAGGATCCAGTCCTTTATATTTTGTAATTATTGCAAGGTTTTGGCCTATTAAAGATACGCGTAACGCACTGATAAATTTATTACCGGTTAAATTAAATTTGTACCCGAAAGCCAGGTTTGAAAACCTTAAATAATTACCGCTCTGCAACCACTCGTCCGAAGCGAAAGAAGTTGAATGTATCCCTAACGGAATAGCGCTTTGTAATAAGTTTGATTTACCTATGTTTTCTAATAAGCTCAAATTTTCTTCTAAGCCATCATAAATTTTATTACCACCCGAACCTTGCCAAACCATGGAAGCATCAAAGTTGCCATAAGTAAAGCTTGGTGTAAAGGCATAAGTGTAAGTAGGGTCTATCTGGCCTTCGTCAAACCTGTCTTTACTTTGTGGTGTAACGTCAACAGATGCCGCACCTGCAGCAGTTTCGCCAAAAACTGTTTCGCTGCCGTCAGCAGCAACACCTGTGTGTTTTAAAATTTCATAGGTACCTATAGGTTTACCAATGATAAGGTAGGCATTGCCGCCGCCGCCATAGCTAACATAGTTGGTTGGTATATTAACACCATCAACATCGCCACCAAGGCTTAACACTTTGTTGCGCATAAATGATGCATTACCAGCAAGCGTTAATGTCATTTTCTCGGTTTTAATAACCATATAGCTTAATGAAAGCTCTATACCCTGCCTTTGTAAACTACCAACGTTTGCCAGATAGTTAGTGAAATCGAACGGGCCAATGATATTAACCTGATAATTGTATAATAAATTATCAGTATTGGCTGTGTAAACATCTACAGTACCGGTAAGCCTGTCATTAAACAAACCAAAATCTAAACCGGCATTTGCCTGTTTAATGGTTTCCCATTTTAAATTAGGGTTTGAGTTTTGGGTTGGTGTATAATTGCCTATTTGATTTCCTCCAAAGTTAACTACAGGGCTACCTTGGTTTAGCCCAACCAACTCAATAGAGTTATTAGGGCTGATACCTTGCTGGTTACCGGTAATACCGTAACCTACGCGCAGTTTAAGGTCGCTTACAATGGTTTGATCCTTCATAAAGTCTTCCTTATCTATACGCCATGCCAATGCAGCCGACGGGAAGTTACCCCATTTATTATTAACACCAAACACAGTTGAACCATCTCGCCTGTAGCTTGCGGTTAACAAGTATTTATCATCATAAGAATAATTTACCCTTCCTAAAAATGAAACCAACCGTCTTTGGTTTTTATACGAGGTAATATCCGGTGCTTCGCCTGTTGTTCCAGGGAAATAATCGGCTATATTACCTAACTGTAATGCGTTGTAAGTGGTAAAATCGGTAGGGAAATCGCGCATGGTGGTTGAGTTACCATTATAAGTTTGCGCCTGCCATTCGTATAAAGCAAGGGCATCAAAATGGCTTTTACCCCAATCATGCTTATAACTTAAATCGATATCCATCAATTTTTCGTCGGTAAAGTTGTTGCTAACTGTTGCAATACCGTTATCCTGAACTGCTGTTTGCACTTGCGATGCAGCAGGCAGGTAATAACCATTATTGCCGTCATTTTTTCTCCAGCTGCCAAACCATCCGGCTGATAAGCCTTTATAGATATCCAAATCGGCTTTTAAGCTACCAAACAAGTAATTACTATTTACGGCGTTTTGTACAGTTTGAGAAACCGCGTAAGGGTTTGTAAACCCAAATACCTGGGGATCGGTATAATACGATCCGTCGGTATTATATACCGGGTCAACAGGTTTTGTTATGTATGCCTGGCTAATTAAGTCCGAGCTATAATCTGCATTACCTATGCCATTGGGTTCGTAATTGGCATCATTTATAGCATTATTTAAATTCATGGTAAGGGTAAGCTTATCATCAAAAGCTTTTTGTGTTGCCACAACCCTGGCAATGTATTTTTTGTAATTGGTATTAATAACCACACCATCCTGGTCAATAGCAGTTATTGACGCCCGATAGTTAAATTCATTAGTACCGGCACCAAAAGCAAGGGTATGGTTTTGTGTATACCCGTTTTGGGTTAACAAGTCAAACCAATCGGTATTTGAGCCGCGGAATGCAGATGGATCTGTGCCTAAAGCGGCTGCTTCCTGGTTCCACTGATCTGCCGTTAACTCTTTTAAAGGCCTTGATATTACATCAAGCGAAGTATTTTCGGTGTATTCAATGGTGCTTTTTCCGGCAGTGCTCCTTTTGGTTGTAACAATAATTACACCCGGTGCACCACGTGAACCATAGATAGCTGTAGCGGATGCATCTTTCAATATATCCACGGATGCAATTTCACTTGGCGGCACCTGGTTTAACAGGTCCATATTGCCTTGTATACCGTCAACAACAACTAAGGGATCGTTCCCGCCAACGAGCGAAGTTATACCGCGTATACGTACTGTAGGCGCTACTCCGGGCTCACTACCAACCTGGCTAATAGCTACGCCTGGGGCTTTGCCAACTAACTGTTGTAATGGGTTTGTTACTGCTCCGGGGTCTAAATCCTTTGCTGTAAGGTTAGTTACCGCACCTGTAAGGTCTGTTTTTCTAACGGTTCCGTAACCAATAACCACTACTTCTGATAATGATTTTTGATTTGGTGATAATTGAACAGTAACCGGTTCATTTACACTTACAACCTTTTCGGTAACATCATAACCAATAAAAGAAACATCAATGGTTAATGCTGATTGATTGTTGGTTGGAAAAGAAAACTTACCATCAGCACCTGTAGAGGCAGCTTGCTGTGTTCCCTTAACATGAATAGTTGCACCAGCAAGGGGCTGGTTGTTTTCATCAACCACTTTACCGGTAAAGCCTGTTTGAGCGAATACAGTAATTGCGCAAACTAGTAACAGTACGGTCAGGCCATACTTAAATAAGTAAACTTTGTTCATAGAATTTGGTTTTAAAAATTGGTTTATAAATCGTTCGCTACTATCAGTAATAGCTTCTCAAAGTAAATCAGGATTGAAAGAAAAAGCAAATAATTAATACCCAATATTAAAAAAAAATAACCGGGCGAAACACTAAATTACTGAAAGACAATACCTTATGAACTTTAAACTATTGCAAATATATAGATAATTATTTGGTTAAATATGAAGAAAAAAATGATATTTATTATAAAAATAAAAAAAGATTGAAACAATTTGCCCGTTTTACAGCCCATATCAGCTTGATATTTCCCATTTTGATAATAAATACGGGGATTTATACATTATAGCCCGCTTAAGTAATTTAAGCACCTACGCACAGATTATAAAATGTATTAATGCCAGGACTTTGAACTTATGGCTATGAGCGGCTACTACAGCCTAACTAAATAAAATTCAATATTTCATTTTTTGTTTTAATCGATCAATACTCTGTAAGTCAACATTTTAAATATTGATGGTTTTTATAAATTCTATATAACACTTTCAGGGTATTGATTTTTGTATTAGCTAATAGTTCATTTGTATAGTATTGTTTAAACAATACAACAATTATTAACCAATAAAAATAATTTACACTACCCCCTTACCAATAGTTAATATGGCTGTTGGTTGAATTATTTTCAGACCTATATATATTATGCGGATAACTGTTAAGCATACCGGTTACATAATAACTTGCCTGGCAACAGGCGCAGCGGCATGCTTTTTATCATTTATCCAAACTAACCAGGCCAGCATAAGCAATGGCATAATAAGCGCGCAATTATACTTGCCCGATGATGCCAACGGATACTACCAGGGAGTTAGGTTTGATAGATCGGGCATTATTGCCTCACTTAATTATAATGGGCACAGCTATTACGGCGATTGGTACGTAAGAAAATACAGCCCCACTAATGATGATTCGGTTATGGGCCCTGTGGAAGCTTTCGACCCCGTGGGTTACGACGATGCCAAAGCAGGCGGCGAATTTTTAAAGATAGGCGTAGGTTTGTTAAATAAGCCTGATGATTCGGTATACAGTTTTAAGAAATTATACTCTTTAATAAACCCCGGGCATTGGGATATAAAGCAAAAAGTAAACGAGGTTGTGTTTACACATACGCTTAATGATACCGCCTATGCTTATAAATATCAGAAAACAGTACAGCTTATTAAAGGCAAAGCGGTAATGGTGCTAAGCCATACTTTAAAAAATACGGGTAAGCGGGCGATAATAACATCAGTATTCGACCATAATTTTTTGGTGATGGATAAGCAAACCACCGGGCCTGGGATTACGATTACTACTCCAACAGACATAACGGCG
>Ga0206848_1071_pt1 | contig 26399 bp, 15 predicted proteins | sample Alteio_BWOrgCont_18_FD_152635 | JGI IMG/M metagenome (GOLD analysis project Ga0206848, IMG submission 152635) | Enriched cells from forest soil in Barre Woods Harvard Forest LTER site, Petersham, Massachusetts, United States -... | ecosystem: Environmental > Terrestrial > Soil > Temperate forest >...
TTTCGCACTAGGAGTAGATAAAGCAAATTTCGTACCTGAAGGAACATACCATGTTTCTAATGAGGAAGCACCAGATCCGGCGGATTTCAAACCAAAGTAAGCAACTTAAGCGCATTTTTTAATCAAATTGTGCTCATGACCTAAAATGTATTGATATCTGTTCTATAGATGATTCCAGTTGTTTTATCCGAGAGTAAAATAATAAGGTAATTTTCTCAAGCATAATGGGAACAAAATAACTGCACGACAACATATGGAGGAGGATGTGGAATAATATCCAGGAGTTAATAAGTCATTCTAAGAGTAGTCTATTCTTTAAATTAAGGCATTGTTAAACGTGTAAAATTAAAGACTTTTTCTTGGATAGACAAAATATCCATATTTAATGTTGCTTTCTTAGGATAAACAATAGAGCAGGTTGCTTCCGAAAGAAAAAAAGAAATAGCTTGGTATTGGGGAAAGTTTGTAAAATGACTTATAATGCAAGCTCCTTGTTGTGTCAGAGCTTCTATCTCTAATAATTCAAAAGGTATTGTAAGGCCACATTTAAGAACCTTGGACAAAGCTTCTTTTATCGTCCAAAGCAAAGAAAGAGGGGGGGCATTTGGAAGAGAAGCAGCTAAATTCAATTCATTGTTAGATAATTGTGTGCTGATTGTATCATCTTTGTCTTTGTTGATGCTTTCTATATCAATAGCCATAGGATAAGCTTCATGAAAGGCAAGTGCAGCACCCAATGTATTCGTATGACTGATACTAACCTGTTGGTTCATATGTGTTAGGGAGTAAACAATTGGTTGTTGGAAAACTCCATTTTCTATTAATATGTTAGTAGGATCTTTCTTATTCATATGGGTATTGAGAGCTTGTTTTGCGCAATACCTTCCGAGTAAATAACTGTGTTGGCGTTTGGGGTATTTCAAGGCCTCAAAATGAACTTGTTCTTTTGGATGAAGGAAACTGTTTCGTTTATCTTTTAAGCTTTCTAGTCCTAGTCCACTTAAACAAAACCCTGCTACAAATGATAAGTCTTCATATTGTAGGACTAGGGGTGTTGTGTATGTCATATCTAAGAGATTACTGTCCATTTTTAATTCGTCGAATTAACATAGTAAGAACAGTGCCAGGACCTATTTCTACAAATTCCGTTTCACCTTTCTGAAGAAGATATTCAATACTTTCAGTCCATCGCACAGGGCTGGTAATTTGCTCTGCGAGGTTTTTTTTGATTTCATTCTCTGTTGGTGGATAGGGTTTTACAGTATTGTTTGCGATCACAGGAAGGTTAGGTGGGACAAATTGAAACTCGTTTAGGAAAGAGCTAAACTGTTGTTGAAAGGGTCTCATATAAGGAGAATGAAACGCAGCGCTAACTTTTAAGGGTATGGTTGTCATGGCGCCTGCTCGCTCACATAAAACTCTTGCTTGGTCAATATCTGTTTGTTGTCCAGAAATAACCAGTTGAGTATGTGAGTTCTTATTAGCTATGACAATTGATGTCAGATTTTGTTCGATTAGGAGGGTTTCTAGCACATCTGCTTTTAGTCCAATAACTGCTGCCATACCTCCGCCTGTTGCTTGACTCATCAACTCTCCACGCTTTTTAACTAACTTCAATCCTGTTTCAAAATCGAAAACTTCTGCCGCAAGCAAGGCATTATATTCGCCTAAACTATGTCCTGCGACGTGAGTTGGCTTTTGTTTAGTTGCTTGTAATTTATTAAAGTAAGATAAGGCATTGATGGTATAGAGTGCAGGCTGGGTATACTGAGTTTGGCTCAAGTGTTGTTGCGGATCTTCGAGACAGAGCGTCTCTAGGGAATATCCTAAAATAGCATTTGCCCTAGAGGTCAAATCGGGAAATTGAGCGAACAGCTCTCTGCCCATTCCTTTTACTTGGGAGCCTTGCCCAGGAAACACATAAGCAGCCATTTTGCCTCTTTCTCTTTTTGACATGCGTGATATGTAAAGTAACATAACTGTGACATGCGGATAAACCAAAATATAAGATTGGTTAGGACCTTCCCCCTGCAATACAATTAAAGAGAAAAAGATAAATGTCGAGGACGTTTTTTAAAGAGCAATTTGCTGCCTTTTTAGGGATAAAACAAAAGACAAAAAAATTATAGACTCGCTAAGAAATAAAAATATCGATGAATTTTTTATGATCCTGAAAAATAACGAAGTACTCAACAATCAATTTAGCAATGACTTTTTAATGAGGACTTATAATGTTTGGGGCTATAATAGATTATAGCTACACAAGAAACTTCCTCAGAAACTGATTGACTATAATTTATTTTGATGCAAATGAGGAAGTAGGCGATATTTTAAATATGCCAATAAAGATTTAAAACATTTAGCAAAGGCTTTTGATGGGCTCTTCTTACGTTAAAGGTGTGAAAAATAATTATTAAATTAAAACAGGGCAAGCATGGAAAGCCTATAATTTTTTTGATTCATCCTTCTGGTGCTTCGGTAAGTTTTTATTGGCCCTTTACAAAAAGCATAAGCGATGACTATACGATTTATGCTATTCAGTCTCCTTTTCTTTTAAGTGACTATGCTTGTATCGATAATATGGACGAAATAGCTGATATCTATCTTGGTTATATACGCAACGAACAAAAGGAGGGACCTTACATACTGGGAGGAGCTTCATTTGGGGGTGGTGTAGCGCATGCAGTAGCTAGTAAGTTACTTCAGAAAAACGAAACTGTAAGGTTGCTATTTATGATGGATACGCCAGCCCCAACTGAGAAACCATCAATCAAAAAGAAAGACATAGAAACCTTAGCTTATTTATTTGATATTAATATTAATTTTGACGAAATGCACAAAAGTTTTTTTGAAAAATCGTTTTTAGAGCAAATTAAATACCTCAAAAACTCAAAATTATGTAGCAGCTTAAGAATATTCACTATACAACAAATTGAGAAAATATACAAAATCTGTAAGGACAATGCCAATGCTTTATGGGGCTATAAACCCAAGCCCATTTCACAGAAAATTTTATATTTTTTAGCCACTGAGAGAAGTGAATTTAGTCCCCATATCAATCCATCTCAATCGTGGAAACCATACACAACACAGGATTTAGATGTTATAGAAATTCTCGGAAACCACAAGTCTATAAATCAATACCCCAATGTAAAAAAAATCACAAATTATATAGAAACGTACTTAAAGGAAATGTTATGAGTCTGATTGCAAATAATCTGCACATTAAAATAGGGTAGTTTCACAAAGAGGAACCTCGATATGACGACTTATGTTTTTCCTGGCCTAGGATCTCAAATAAAAGGAATGGGAATTGGCTTATTTGAAGCCTTTCCAGATTTTGTAAAAAAGGCAGATGAAATATTAGGATATTCCATACAAACACTTTGCTTAGACGATCCCAATAATTATCTCAATCAAATTCAATTTACACAACCAGCAGTATATGTGGTTTCTGCTTTATCTTACCTTAAAAAAGTCCAAGAAACTCGCCAGCTTCCAAATTACGTTGCCGGACTTAGCCTAGGCGAATATACAGCTTTATTTGCTGCCGATGTATTTGATTTTGAAGATGGATTAAAATTAGTCAAAAAAAGAGGAGAGCTAATGCAGCAAACTATTGCTGGCGATATGGCGGCGGTCATGGGACTTAGCGAGGAGAAGATCAAAGAAATCGTAAGTCGATACAAATTAGATGGTATAGAGATTGCAAGCTATACCGCCTACATACAGTTCGTTATTGCCGGACCTAAAACAGTAATTGAAGCCTCTCAACCCATTTTTGAACAGGAAGGCGCAACAATGTTTGTACCTTTAAAAGTTGGAGGTGCTTCTCACTGTCATTATATGAGTGAAGCTAAAGCGCAATTTGAATCCTTTTTAAAACAATTCAACTTTAATCCTCCAAAAATACCTGTTATTGCTAATACCAATGCTAAACCTTATTTGAAGTATGGAATTGCTGAAAACTTAGCAACACAAATGGTAATGCCAGTGTTATGGAGACAATCCATTGAATACCTTTTTCAACAAGGTGAAACAGAGTTTGAAGAGGTAGGACCTGGTAAAATCTTAACTGGGATCATTCGCTCGATAAAAAACAGTAACCTTCCGGAGTGGAATGAGGGTCAGGACCTCCTTTCCTTACTGTCTGAAATAAAGTAGATCAGATGTTATGAAAAGCAAATGAAGACACAATCCTTAGTTTACAAACCTTAAAACACTTTATTTTGCATAACGTTTAACTTTACATCAAGCTCTGTTGTTCTCCCCATATTCACTACTACTTCTTTCCCGATTCTTTGTATAGCATTAGTATGAACTGAGGCTTTGGCCTTGTATCCATTTTTACTCGCTCAATTTAGAGAATCATGTCGAGAGATTTGATCTCTGCGAGGGGATCTAGAAAATGGCTAATTTCTTATGTTAACCTCAGTTTAACGTAAGAATGGGTAAAAAGTTATGAATTTTTTTGAGATTTATGGAAGGTTTAATAGGTTTAAGTTGATAAGCAACAAGGCCTGCGAATAAATTAACGAAAGCATTGGTAGAGCTACGATGGCGCTCTTGTGTTTTGAAGGTAAGTAGAAATTCTTTTGTTCCTCTTCAAAAAGCTTGCAAAAATCATCAGTAACGCAGAATATTTCAACAAGGGATAAGAGCATCTTTTTCTCCATTTCATCAAAGTCTGGAGAAAATTTTACTCTTATCCTACTCTTTTACAACATTTTCAATAACTTCCTTGAATCCTTACGCTAAACTCAGGTTATGTTACTAATCTCCAATGGATACTCATAATAAATAATGCAAAAAATTACGGCTTGTGGTAAGCTTTTCGTGATTATAAGATAAAACTAAAAAGAAAAAATCTATATGATTCCAAATCCTGTTATAAAATCTATAGGAATATTTATACCTGAGAATAGGGAATCCAACTATAATTTATTAGAACGTTTTGAAATAAATGAGCAATTTATTACAAAAAAAATAGGAGTTGAAACAAGAGCAATCAAAGATAAAAAAGACGAAACTAGCGATCTTTGCATTAAAGCTTTTCATGATTTGTGTAGAACTTCACAGATTGACCTCTCCCAAATAAATTTATTATGCGTTGTGACTCAAAACCCCGATCAAAAAATCCCTCATACCGCAGCCATAGTCCATCAAAAGTTAGGTTTAGATAAATCATGCATGACATTTGATATTTCTCAGGGGTGTGCGGGTTTTCCCCATGGAATAGCAATAGTATCCGCCTTGATGCGCGATCTTAACTTTAAAAATGCTTTACTTTTTACTTGTGATCCATATTCAAAGATCGTTAATCCCAACGATAAAAATACAAGTTTGTTATTTGGTGATGCTGCTACTGCGACTTTGATGACCAATCAAGATGATAATTGTGGATATACTTTGGTAAACGCGAATTTCGGCACTTTACAAAATAGTTATTCATGTTTAACGTGTACAGATAGTTTACAAATGAGTGGCAGAGATATAGTGAGCTATGTATTGAAAGAGGTGCCTGGGAGTATTAGAGAATTATTATTAAATAACAATCTTAAAATACAAGATATTGACTTATTTGTATTGCATCAAGCCTCAAGAACGATGGTTGAATTACTGAGAGAGAATTTAAATGTGAATGAAGAAACTGCTCCATTTGAAATAATGGAGATTGGTAATACAGTTTCTTCTTCCATACCAATTGTTTTAAAAAAACATGTGGACGAAAAAACTAAGAAACATATTTTAATTTCAGGTTTTGGTGTAGGATTTTCTTTTGCCTCAAGTTTATTGAAGCTAGTTAATTAAGGGAAAGGTAGGCCACATGGTAACTAATGATGATATTCTAAGCATTCTTTCTAATAAAATTCGTATCACACCCATTAATATATCTAATTTAGTGCATGACCAACCATTGCGTTTACAAGGTATAGATTCATTAGATATATCAGTTTTTATATTTGCTTTAGAGGAAAAGTACTCAATTTCAATTCCTACAAGCAAAATAGGTGAACTTTTAAGCATACAAGATTTTCAAAGTTATGTGAACCAACAACTGGCAAAAGTATCCTAATAATCTAAAAACTCGTTTAACAAATGGATTATCCCTTTTGAAATATAAAGATGAGACATAGGTTAGTGTACAAATGATTACTACAAAAGCATGGGTATTAAAAAAACAAAACAATCCATCATGTGCCAAAGGCTTGAATTTGGAAGAGTATTCTTTTCCAGATATTTTAGATAATGAAGTCCTTGCTGAGCCTCTTTTTGGCTGTTGGGAAGGAAACATGGAACATGCAGTTGCCCGAAGCCCTCTTGATTTGTGTGTTGTTCGTAACGAAGAGAAAGTTGTTATAGGGAATGCAGGGGTTGTTCGTGTTATTCGAGTTGGTAAAAAAGTAGGCACTATTTCGGAAGGTGATATTGGCATTGTTTTTTGCAATGGGGTATCCGATGAGTTTGGGTATCCAAAGCTTATTTTGGGTTATGATGCTCCACATACAATAGGGGTATTAGCTAAGACAATTAAACTTGACCAAAAGCAAATTATTAAAATCCCAAAACATTCTAGAGCATCGCTGCCCCAATGGGCTGCATTCTCACTTAGATATGTAACTGCTTGGGCAAATTGGCGAGTGGCTTATAACTGTTGGCGCATTCAAAATAATGAAAATGATATAAGTAATTCTTATGTTGCAAGCTGGGGGGGAGGCGTTTCTTTAGCTCAACTTGAGCTAGCAAAACTTCATGGTTTTAAAACAATAATGATAACTTCAATGCAAGAGCGTACCTCATTGCTTAACACAAAAGGAATAGTAAGTATTGATCGTAATCACTTCAGTAAAGAGAACTATGAAGAAGATTTTTTAAATGCAATTATGAAAAATACAAACGGAAGAGGCATTAATATTTTTATTGATAATATAGGTGCTAATTTTCGAGCAACTCTTCGAGCTTTGGCACGCCAAGGAGTCATTACGACTTGTGGATGGCGTGCTAATATGACTTTCCCTATAGTAAGAGCATCTGAGTGCATAAACAGACATTCTCATGTCTTTACTCATTATGCACATTATCAAGAGGGATTAGAAGCCGTCGATTATGCAATCCAAAACAACTGGTTTCCCTCTCTTAATGAAAAAGTCTATGCTTGGGAAGAAATCCCGCAGCTTGCTGAAAATTATTCAAAAGGAATATCAAAAGATTATTTCCCTATTTTTGCGGTTAATTAAGTTGAGGTTGGGTATCTTACCCAAATATAAAATTTGGGAATTGTGAATTAAATGATATACTGCCTCAAAACAAAGCAAGGAGGCAGTAATGAAAATCAGTCCTAAGGATTGTGGAAATTTTAAGCTTATTGGCAGGGCAAGAGATCGTCAACGCTTTAAATGCAAATATTGTAGATTGTCCTTACCACCCATCAGTTTTTGCGTGAGAGGTGAAAATATGATATAATCAGCCTGGATGGAGGCCCATAGAGGGAGGAAGGATGCCAGGATTTAAAGGAATTGTGGAGGCGAAAGATTTAGAGAAACGGCTACCAAGGCAAAGAGCTACACAAAGACGTAAACTCAGTGAATTGGTTGGAGGAATGCTGATTTGTCAAACACCCAATCTGATGGAACTATCAAACATATTAGATAGGCCGACGGAAAGCGCTGAAGCCCGATATAATTACGTGGAGAGGTTTTTGAAAAATCCCCTCGTGGATACAGAGGTTGTCATGGCTGCCTATGCAGAAGATTTACTTGCCCGATTAGCAAAACATCACCATACCCTTGTGTTGATGATTGACCAAAGCAAGGTGAATGCTGCCTTTGAAGTATTAATGGTCTCTGTCCGATTACGTAAGCGAGCCGTCCCTCTTTTTTGGGTTGTTAAGGAAACAAAGGGAGGAATAGGGTTTCGTGAACAGAAAGCCTTGCTGGAAGTTGTTCGAGGTTGGTTACCGGAAGGATGTCGGGTTATGCTGGCAGGAGATCGCTTTTATGGAACGGCTGAATTGGTGGGGCGGTGTCAGGAACAAGGGTGGAAGTATCGTCTCCGTCTAAAAGGCAACCTCTGTATTTATCAGGATCAGGAGCCAGATAAGACACTTGACCAGCTGAAAGCTGAAGGAAAGAGGGCAGAAAGCCAGATTTTGTTCCAGCATGATCACGCATGTGGGTATCCTTCATGAGCCGGGGCACGATGAGCCTTGGTATATTGCCATGGACAGCCTTCCTAATGAGTACAAAACACGGGACTATGGGCTAAGGTGGGGGATTGAAAATATGTTCTCTGACTTTAAATCCAGAGGCTTTTCTCTTATGCAAACCCATATTCGGTTGGTGGACAGGTTAGAGAGACTTATTCTTGTCCTTTCCATTGTGCTCCATTGGGCTGTCTCCCTAGGCCTTAGCCATGAAAAGCAACACCAAGATCCCGCTGAAAAAAGGGGGCCAAAAAAACCTTCAGATCCCATCTTTCCCCTTTTAAACGGGGCCTACGCTTCCTCAGAAGATCCTGCTTCCTTAACAAATCGCCAGGAACTCTATGGCTTTTTATAAACTGATGGGTGGTAAGGTAGATTGTCATTTACCCTAAAGACAGTCGCTAAAAGCTCCCATTGAAGTCCAGACATTAGCTGTTTTTACTTATGGGATGAGAAAATTAAGATATGGTTTCATAGCAAAATTCTTTAGGGTTTCAAGGCTAGCCGTTTACCATTAGACTTGTAATTTTGCGCACTTGACATCGTAACTTTTACAGAAGATGATGTTACCTTATAATCTAGTTATAACGCTTTGTTGATAAAATAATAGTTCTCAACTTTAGAAAGAGAAATCAATGAAAGATAACCTGAAACGAAAAGATCCCATAAATATACTAGAACCAATAGAGAATATAGTTTGCTCTTATAATGAGTGGGATACCTTAGAAGAGGTAATTGTAGGAACGGTGGCTGGTGCTGCTGAGATTGCATATGAGCCGGCTTTGAACGGTTATCCAGAGTCTCGGTATTTTCGCGGTCATAAACGCTCAAAAGAAGACATCGATAAAGGGGAAGCCCAGTTAGATAACTTTGCAAAAATACTGGAAGATCATGGTGTTATTGTTAAACGTCCTGATAAAAGAGATTATTTCCAATCTTACAAGACTCCTGATTTTGAAGTACCATGCGGCAATGTAAGTGCTTGTCCAAGGGATGTATTGCTTGTGGTGGGTAATGAAATTATCGAAGCTCCCATGGGCTTTCGAGGGAGATTTTTTGAGTATCTGGCATATCGAAGTCTTGTTAAGGAGTATTTCCGTAAAGGTGCAAAGTGGAGTGCCGCTCCCAAACCATCAATGTCTGATGAACTCTATGTAAAGGGATTTTCTGTAGATCCTATTCCTTTTGACGCAGAAACAAATCCATCTTTAACAGAATTTGAACCTTGCTTTGATGCAGCAAGTTTTACACGCCTTGGTAGAGATATTATATATCAGCCAGATATTGTAACAAATAAATTTGGAGCAGAATGGCTTGCACGCCATTTAGGTCCTGATTATCGATTCCATCAAGCTCGTTTTAAAGATATGCGTCCCCCCCAGCATATTGATGCAACTCTTGTTCCTTTAAAACCTGGGTTGGTTCTCACAAACCCCGAAAGACCATGTATTGATGAAACTATTAAGCTTTTTAAAAATAATAAATGGGAAGTTGTTGATGCTGTTCCCTCAGTTAACCGAGTCGGGTGTTATTCACCTGAAGTTAGTGAATGGATCTCAATGAATGTGTTTTCAATTGACGAGAACATGGTGATTGTTGAAGAAAGTGAAGAACCTTTTATCCGGCAATTGGAAAGTCTAGGAATGAAGGTAATCCCTTGCCCATTTAAAGATGTATACAAGTTTGGTGGTAGTTTTCATTGTTGCACTCTTGATGTTCGCAGAAAAGGCGTGTTGCAATCATACTTTCCAACACTTGATTAGTTAAGTACCAAAAAACAAAAGAAAGTTATTATGAAAGACGCTATAGAAAACGCACTCATTTCACTGTGGAAAAATATTCTAGGGTTAGATGATATAAAGAGGGATGACGATTTCTTTGAAATTGGGGGTGAATCCCTAACTGTATTACAATTAGTTGCCCAGCTTAAAGCAAAATTTAAAATAAATGCTAATGCTTCAACCATATTAAAATACCCTACCATTATGAAGTTAGCCGAGTTTATTTTAAGTGAAGCAACAAGTGTGCAAAGCTCTTCTCAATCCTGTGTGCTTTGTTTGCAAGAAGGATATAATACCCAGACGTATGTTCCCCTCATTTTAATTCACGCCGCTGATGGGGATGTTTATATATATAGTCACTTAGTCAAAGGAATGCCTGATAAGTTTCCAATTTATGCTATTCGCTCGCCCTTAATGAATGAGAAAAAAAATTTTAAGACTTTAGAAAAGATGGCAGAGTTTTACCTTGCTGAACTTAATAGCTTTGGACTTCAGCCGCCTTTTTTGATTGGAGGTGCATCCTTTGGTGGTGTCGTAGCTTATCACATGGCTCAAATTTTATTGCATCAGGGAAAAGATAGGCCAATGGTTGTTTCTATTGATGCCCCCGCTTACACGAATCTCCCGGATGCCTATGACGAAGATATTTTGATTATTGAGTTCCTCAATAAATATATGTTTTCACAGCTTGGGATTCAAAACGAAGAGATACGTGCATTTTCGTCAACTCAGGAGCAAACAGATTTTATAATTAATAAGGCAAAGCAAGTGGGTATGAGAAGTATACTTCCAGAGGACTTCGGTCCTAAGTTTATTTCAACCTGGAGACAACAACAGCAACTTATGAATTACTACATTGCTGAACCTTATGATGGGGACATGGTATTCTTTAGTCATACAGAAATAACTCCTGAATTTCCTACTGATCAAAATTTAGAGTGGATGAAACTTGTGCGAGGTAGCTTTGCTCATCATAAAATTCCAGGAAATCATTCTAATATGACTTCCTCCCCTAATGTAAATACTATCATTAAACATTTAACAGAGATCATGGAATCATCTTTTAAAGAGAAAAAATCTACCTTGCAACTGAGCGCTTAATTGTTTTATGGACCGCTCCAACCAGGGTTTAGTATAGGGTGGATTTATGCAAAATATAAACGCCTCCATTAAGAAGCATAATATTGATGAGAGAGAAGCTGAATTCCATAAGATAATATATGAATGGAACAAAACAGATAAAGAATTCTCCACCGTTCGAACTATCAATACCTTATTTGAAAATACTGTAGCTGAGACTCCTAATAAGATAGCAATTGCTATTGGAAGCAAACAGTTGACGTACAGTGAGCTGGAGGATCGTGCAAATAGGCTGGCGCATTATTTAATAAAAAATTGCGCAGTGACTCCCAAAACTAACATTGTTCTGTGTTTAGATAGAAACGAAAATATTCTCATATCTATTTTAGCTATATTAAAATGTGGTGCTGCTTATGTTCCTCTTGATCCAAGCTATCCAGATGATAGGGTAAGATATATTTTAGAAGATACAAAAACCTCTGTGTTACTTACTAATTCTGCTTCCACTGAAAGATTTAAGGGTATCATTTCAAATATAAGTGTGGATGCTCATATATGCCCTTTAGATGATATAGATTTTCAGACAAATTTAGATAACCAAGTAAGTTCAAGTCCGGAAATAAATATAAATGAAAATGACTTAGCTTATATTATTTATACTTCTGGAACCACTGGTTCTCCGAAAGGAGTAATGATAGAACATCGATCAATTATAAATTATATTTATAATGTAAAGGAACATATTCAGATTGATTCAAACGATGTCGTAGATTTCTCAACCAATATAGGTTTTGACCTTACCGTAACAACAACTATTTGTAGTTTGTGCCTTGGGGCAAAAATAGCCATTTGCAAATCCGAATTGTTAGACCTAGATGAATACAGAAAACATTTAATAGAAAATAAAGTGACAGTAGTGAAGCTGGTGCCAAGCTACTTCAAACTTATGGTTGAATTTCTTCCCGACACGCGTTTACGAAAAGTGATACTAGGGGGAGAAAAGCTTGATCTAAGTATATTACGGGCTATCTCAGAACTTAGTTACCAGGGAAAACTGTCAGATCACCCAAAAGTTTTTGATGAATATGGACCTACCGAAACTACAGTGGGTGCATGTATCAGCACAGTGTATCCTAGCAGTGCTCCAAACATAGGAAGACCCTATAATAATTATAAAATGTATGTTTTAGATGAGCACCTCTCACCCTGCCGCCGTGGTGAACAAGGAGAACTCTATATTGGGGGTATTGGGGTGGCAAGAGGCTATCTCAATCAGCAAGCACTTTCTGAAGCTAAGTTTATTTTAAACCCGTTTCAAACAAATGATGAAAAAATGACCGGCAATAACAATAGAATTTATAAGACTGGAGATCTGGTAAGATGGTTGGAAGATGGAAACTTAGAGTATATTGGTCGAAGTGATTTTCAGGTAAAAATCAGAGGATATCGAATTGAACTAGAAGAAATCGAGTCTGCCCTTCAAAGTCATTTTGATGTATTTCAGGCTGTGGTCAATGTACTAAAAAATGCCGCTGGGGAAGCTACAATAATCGGCTATGTGGTTCCAGGTGATTTCACTCCTTCAGAAACAGAGCTTAAAGAGTTTCTAAGTATGAAATTGCCTGAATATATGGTTCCCTCTTCAATCTTCTATCTCAAACAACTGCCACTAACTCTCAATGGGAAGGTTGATAAAGATGCTTTGCCATTACCAAATTTTGAAGATTCAGATTATGTGGCTCCACGCAATGAGCTTGAGACTCAACTTTGCACTTTGCTAGCAGATGTATTTAAATTACCCGCTGAAAAAGTTGGAATTAGAGAGGATTTTTTTAAAATGGGTGGTGATAGTATTCTCGCCATTCAATTTGTAAGTAAGGTCAGACATAGACTTAATATCAAAATAACTGTCAAAGATATATTTGAATATAAGTCTATTGAAAGACTGTGTGATGAACGCTTAGGTAATATCGTAGCAATATCAGGTATGCAAGATATTAAAAGAGAAGCTGGCAAGCTCTCAGGGGATTTCCCTTTATTACCAATCCAACAATGGTTTTGTGAATCTAAATTCAAGGACCCTAATCACTTCAACCAGGCATTTATATTAAAAACTCCCCCTTTGAATAGAGATAAGCTGAAAAATAGCATTCTTAAACTTATCGATTATCATGACGCTTTTCGAATGCGATTTTCAAAGGAAAAGGGAAACTTCTTAAAAGCTTATTATGATCCATCTCTTCCAGCAGAAGAAGTAAAATTCCTAAATATTCAATCATTGCCAAGCGATTGTTTCTCTGAAGAACTGCACAGAACTTTAACGCACTGGCAAAGTAATTTTAATTTGGAACATGGCCCAACGTATTGTTTTGGGTACCTAGATGGTTTTTCTGATGGGAGCGCCAGAGTTTTTGTATCACTTCATCATATGATAGTTGATGCAGTTAGCTGGAGAATTATTTCTGAAGATCTGAAGCAGCTATATGAGGGAAATGAATTACCATTTAAGGGAAGTAGTTACAGGCAATGGGCGCACGCTCTAGAACATTATGCTAAGATTAACGAGAAAGAAAAAGATTACTGGCGTAAAGTGATGGCTGATTACGATGAATCCGCCCTACAGAAACAGTTCATAATTACAAAGGATTTTATTAACAGAGAAGTTGAACTTTCCTCAGAACATACTATGAATTTGCTTCGAAGAGCCAACGATGCATATAAGACTCAAGTAAATGATATTTTACTCACTGCATTTGCGTATGCAATAAAAGAGCTGACCGGCCATGAAACAAATCACATTATTTTAGAAGGTCACGGCAGGGAAGAAATCGATCCAACAATAGATATTTCTAGGACAATTGGTTGGTTTACCTCTTTTTTCCCTATACGATTAAAAGTCCAAAGAGACTTACAAACTACCATAATGACAATTAAAGAATCTCTTAGAGGAGTACCTAATAAAGGTGTAGTATATGGATCACTATTCGGGCTATCTCCTAAAAGCATGCCAAAAATACGATTTAATTATCTTGGCCAATTTGAGGGTAGCTCATCGCTTGAGAGCAGCTTTATTGAGAATAAAAATAAAGATCATGATGTGTGGCCGTTCTCTAATGAAGGAGTGGGATTGTCTGTATCCTTAGGCAATGTGGAGCATAACCTTATCAATATAAATGGGATCATTACCAAAGGTAAATTGAAGCTATATGTTGATACCAAACTTGGGACTGAGCTCACAAATAAATTAGGTACTTCTTTAAGAGAAAACTTAGAAAAGATTATAGATTTTACTACGAAAAATACCAAAAAAAGTCTCACAAGCAGCGACATTGATCATATTGTTACCCAAGAAACTCTTGATAAATTACAACAAGTTCGTGAAATAGAATCAGTTTTTTATGCCAATAGCCTTCAAAAGGGTTTCTATTCTTATGCAATAACCCAAGGCGAAGATGATGATGCTTACCATGTGCAGATGGTATGGAAATATGAAAGTAAAATTGATCCAGATGTTTTAAAAAGATCTTGGGCGTTGGCCCAGCAAAGATTGGGATGCCTAAGGTTGCGGTTTTCGTGGGAAGAAGAGTTAATGCAAATTATCGACCGCACAGGCGAACTGGATTGGAGGTATTTAGATTATAGTAAAGTTAAAGACTTTGAAACTGAGATATCTAAATTACTCAAATCCGATAGACTTTCTACGTTTAAACTCAACCAAGGCAATCTATTCAGAGTCTATCTGATTAAATGTGGGGAAAATCAATATACTTGTATTTTTAGCAGCCACCACGCCATATTAGACGGTTGGGGTATTACTGTTCTTTTACGGTATTTGCATGAGACGTATCTCAAACTTTTAGATGGTAACAAAATAGAGTCTCAAACAGACTTTACATACGAAGAGTCACAAAAATTTTTACAAAAGCACATTGGAGAGCATGACGCATTTTGGAAAAATTATATAGCTCAAATTGAAGATAGAGCTGAGCTCAGTTTTCTTTTGCCTAATGGCAGATTAAACACAGGAGAGGCAATTAAGGAATGTCGCAAGTTAAAGGCACCAACGGAAGCGCACCTTTATATAAATAATACTCTTTATGATAAGTTAAAAAATATCTCTAAAGAAGAAGCTATAACATTGGGCGCGATGCTTCAGTTTGTGTGGCATAAAGTGCTACATATTTATTCAGCTAGCCATCAGACAATTGTCGGAACTGTGTTTGCTGGCAGGGATATCCCTATCGCAAATATAGAAAGCTCTGTAGGTTTGCATATTAACACCTTACCATTTATCATTGATCATAGAGAACAAACCAATGGTTCAGTACTAGACATAATTCGACATATCCAAAAAATTAACAATGATTTAAGTGAAAAAAGTAATGTGGACTTATCAAGCATCCAGGCGGGAAGAACTCGTTTGTTTGATAGTTTGTTTATCTATGAGAATTTTCCAAATCCAAGTAAAGAAGAGTACAATGATAGGCTAAATATAACATTTGAGGATTCTATTGAAAAATTAGATTACCCCTTAGCAGTGGTTGTTTATGAGAAAGGTAGTAACCTCATTTTCAAACTTAAGTATGAAGGAGCTCTATTTGACAAAGAAAGAGTTCAACAAGTGCTTAATACAGTTGAAGTGCTTTTAAACCAAATAGCTACTAATCCTTCTGTCTCTCTTTCTAAACTAAGTTATTTAACTGAAAAACAACATCATACTCTTCTTTCTGAATGGAATAGCATAGACGCATCCTATCCTCAGCTTTCTATTCCACAAGTATTTGAAAAACAAGTAAAAGAAACTCCTGAAAACATAGCAATTGTTTGCGGAAAAAATCAGCTGACATATTCTGAACTCAACAACAAAGCCAACCAATTAGCTTACTATTTACGTGAACTCCATTTTATCAAACCAGAGTCCTTGGTGTTATTGTGTCTTGAGAGAGATGAGCATATTCTCATCTCCTTGATAGGAGTACTAAAATCGGGAGGAGGATTTGTTCCAATCGACCCAACTTACCCCGATGATAGAATTAAACATATACTTGAAGATACACAGGCTCATGTGTTGATAACAAATGAGGAGCACAAAAAAAGACTCCAGATTATCATTGATCAAACATCTAATAATACTTCTATTATTTCAATTGATAACAAAGAAACGCAGCAAGCATTAATCCAATACAAATCCATAGACTTCCCATTAATGTCGCAGAAAAAAGATCTTGCTTATATCATGTATACCTCTGGCACCACAGGAAAACCCAAAGGGGTAATGATAGAACAAGAGTCATTCGTTGCTTTTATAGATCACATGAAAAAGACATTTTTTCCCTCTATTAAAAATGTGTCCACTTACAGCCTAACAAATTACATTTTTGATATATTTGGGATGGAATATGGATTGCCTCTTTTTACAGGAGGTTATGTTGAAATTGGTAATACTGACGTTCGCTCTCTTAATTGTTCTCATTATGATTTCATTCAAATGACTCCCAGTGTTTGTGAAGTGCTTCTCGATTCTTTGAACAAAGTGGAAAATACGCTCCTATTTATTGGTGGAGAGAAGCTCTCTCTTGAACTGAAGAATCGTCTATTGGAAAAATCAGCTCGCTTTGTTAATGTTTATGGACCTACAGAAACAACTATATGGTCAACGTCTAAATCATATGGCACTGAGAATTCACCAAGAGATATAGACGCTGTTATAGGAAAACCATTAAGTAACGAAAAAGTCTATGTGCTGGATAAAAACCTAACACTTTTGCCACCTGGTGCTATTGGTGAATTATATATTGGTGGTATAGGTTTAGCACGTGGGTACTTAAACAATCCTTCTCTTACGCATGAAAAGTTTCCTGATAATCCATTCCAAACTCTACCAAATAATAAAGATAATAGATTGTATAAAACTGGGGACCTTGTTAGGTGGAGTACAAATGGTGAATTAGAATATATAGGCCGCAATGACCTTCAGATAAAAATTAGAGGTCATCGCCTAGAGCTCGGAGAGATTGAAGCAGCGCTGAATAACTTTAAAGAAATTAAGCAAAGTGTTGTTATTGCAAGCCTAGTAAAGCAGGCAGGTGATGGCAATGTTAATTTATTAGCCTATTATGTTGCCGACAAATCTATAGATGAATCTCGGATAGCAGCACATTTAAGTGAGAGCCTACCCAACTATATGATGCCATCAGCATATATACATCTTTACAGGTTGCCTCTTACACCCAATGGAAAATTAGATAGACATGCATTGCCCGAACCGCAAATTCAACATTTAGCCCAAAATTCTCATATAACTCCCTCCAATGAAACGGAAAGGACTGTAAGAAAAATATGGTCTGAGTGCCTTAATATATCTGAAGATTCTATTAGCATAAATGATGACTTTTTGGGACTGGGAGGAAGTAGTATCCTAGCAATCAAACTATTTAATAAGCTGGAAAGCGTTATGCCAAAGGAAATGCCTGCTTCCAGTATTTTAAAGTATCCCACAATTCAAAAATTTTCTGCTTATATTCAAAGCTATGATGGATCTCAGGATGATCAAGGAGAATTATATGTACTCTAATTCCATTATTAATTTCATATATGGTTTGTTTAATGATGGAATCAAAATTTGGCTTAAGAATGAGAAAATAGAGCTCTTTGTTCCCACAGGGGCATCTTTAAGCGAAGAGAAAAAAACTTACATACAAAACAACAGAAATCAAATAATAGAATGTTTGAAAGAAAACAATATATTTTCGAAGCAAATAGATTGTCCAATATTGCGATCTAACGAAGATGCCAATCTAATGTCTTTTGCTCAGGAAAGATTTTGGTTTTTAGAAAAATATGAGCAGGGTACTAATGCATATAACGTGCCATTAGTATTTGAATTAAGTAAAAATATTTGTCTTAAATCTCTTATTAAAAGCATATCATCTATTGTTTCTCGTCACGAGGTCTTGAGAACTTTGATTTGCGAGGATGAAAGCGGAAATGGTTTTCAATCTATTCAACCAATTACATCAAAAACTCTTAAATTTAAAGAGCAAGAAATATATAGCGTAGAAGACCTTGATCAAAAGTTAGAGCAAGAAATTAAATACATTTTTGATCTTGGTAAGGAAATTCCAATTCGTGTAAGTTTTTTTAAACTCATTGAGAATCCACGAAGGTCTGAAGATTTCCGCCTATTTTTGTGTGTCGTTTGCCACCATATAGCTTTTGATGGATGGTCTATCGATCTCTTCCTGAATGAACTAAAGGAACACTATAGCTATTTTCTTACCAGCACAAGTGGGGCTAATGGAGATTCTTTAGCATTACCTTCTTTAGAAGTGCAGTATAAAGATTATGCATTATGGCAACGGACCTACTTAAAAGAAAAATGCTTTAATAAGCAATTAGCCTATTGGACAAATAAACTAATCAATTATGAAGGGCTGAATCTTATCACAGATCGAATTAGACCGGAAAAAATTCAATATGCTGGAGCTAATTTATTTTTTCAAATTGATGAAGAAACTTCGCAGAAGCTCAGGTCCCTAGCCAAGGAGTTGAAGGTAAGTATGTACAGTCTTCTTCTTAGTGCATATTGTTTGATGTTAAAAGTTTACAGCAACCAAAATGATATTGTTTTGGGTACCCCGGCATCAAATCGCCATCATGGACAGGTCAGAAGTCTCGTAGGGGCTTTTGTAAACACACTTGTGCTCAGGATACAATTAAAGCCTAGCGTTACACTTGCAAGTTTTATTAAAAACGTTGGGAAACAAGTTATTGAGATACAAGAAAATCAAGATCTTCCATTTGAAAAGCTAGTAGAAGCAATTGGTGCACCAAAGGACAGAAGTAGACACCCTATATTTCAAGTTATGTTTGCTGTACAAACTTTTGGTGATGGACTTTACAATAGAGAGAATGATTCTGTTACACAGGAGAATGTCCTAAAACCTTACAATCGGGGGGTAAACCTTTATGATATTGCTAAGTTTGATTTAAGTACTGTCTTAGATGATAGCCACTCAAGCATAAAAGGTAGCTTTAATTATGCTACATCTTTATATGATGAGTGTACTGTGAAAGCAATGCTAGATACATATAAATGTATTTTGGCAATTTTCTCTCAACACCTTGGTAGCGGAGAAAGCGTTCTTATAGCAGATATAATTGCATCTGCAAACTCACAGCATCCCCTCATTAAGGAAATGAATAATACAGATACAGAGTACATGGATGATGCATTGATACATGAGCTTTTTGAAGCACAAGTTATGAAAACACCTCATAATATAGCTGTAAAGTCTGAGAAGGGAATCACTACATATAAGGAGTTAAACGAAAAAGCAAACAGGCTTGCTCTCTTGATCAAAGACGCAGGAGTTGCTGTAGGAGATGTTGTTGCTGTTTATCAAACTCGATCGATTGAGACGATTACTACCCTTTTTGCAATTTTAAAAGCTGGTGCCATTTATGTTCCCATTGACAATAAATCTCCCCTTGATCGTATCTCGACCATACTCACTTCCATTCCTAAGTTGAGTTGCCTAATCGCGACAAAGAATTTTTCAAATCATGTGCAGCAATTGCGATGGGAAATTCCAAGCATATCTTCCGTTATTTATATAGATGAGCTTGGCGAAGTCGTTACACCAGAGCCTATAATTCAAGAAGAAACCCAAAAGTTTTGGGACTATATTTCTGAGTCTTCCACAGATAGCGTAACAGCAGGAGGGTTTTTTAGTATTTATAATGGTGAACCATTTAGTGAGGCAGAAGTTAATCAATATGTTAAACATGTCGCAAATCTTTTTGAAAATGAGCTTGATAGTACTAAATCAGTTCTAGAAATAGGCTGTGGGTCGGGCCTAATAATGGAATCTATTATTAATAAAGTAAAACATTATACAGGCGTAGATCCTTCTGAAAAAACTCTTGAGAAAAATAAAGTAAAGTTAGCAAACCTTGGAATAGAAAATGCGGCCTATATCAAGGCTTTTGCCCATGAATTTGAGAAGTTCTCAAATAATTATGATATCATTATTCTTTCTAGTACTGTGCAATTTTTTCCAGGATATAATTATTTATCAAACGTTATCAAACTCGCTTTAAAGCACCTAAAACCTAACGGGAAATTAATTATCGCCGATATTCTCGATTTCCGTCAAAAAGAGAATCTACGTAACAGCTTAATAGAGTTTGGCTCTAAACAGAAAGTAGGGGAATTACCCGGGCTTTATGTTGATGAGAGCTTTTTTACTTTTGAGTCCCCTGGCGTCTCAACGCAAGTTGTTCACGCAAGAGATAGCTTTCAGAATGAACTACGATTCCGCTATGATGTGATTTTAGCGAAAGAAAATATTAGCTCAGAATTTAAAGAAATAAATCTCAATCACAAACATAGCCTTTCAACTTTTACAGCTTGGCATCTGGACAAGTTCCCACCAGAAAATTTGAATGTAGAGATATCATCTTCGCAGCTTGCCTATATAATTTTTACTTCAGGCTCAACAGGCGTTCCAAAAGGAGTAAAAATTCCACATACAGCTGTAATAAATTTAATCGAATGGGTAAATAATACATTTTCTGTAAACGAGAAAGACAACTTACTCTTTGTTACAGCATTTACTTTTGATTTGTCGGTATATGATGTTTTTGGGACTCTATCAGCCGGCGCCTCTTTTTATTTGGTAGAGGAAGATAATATTAAGGATCCAGCGTATCTAGGAAGAATAATATGTGAAGAAAATATAACGTTTTGGGATTCTACTCCTTTACTTCTCAATCAAGTTGCAGAAGTAATGTTGCTGGAGAAGAGAAGGCATAATTCATTGCGGTTAGTTTTTTTAAGTGGGGACTGGATTCCATTATCGCTCCCTGATAAATTAAAGTCTATTTTTGCTGGTGTTCAAGTAATATCTTTAGGTGGGGCAACAGAAGCTACTGTATGGTCAAATTATTTTGTTACTGACAAGGTGAATTCTAGTTGGCAGAGTATCCCCTATGGAAAGCCTATTCAAAACGCAAAATATTACATCCTAGACGACGCACTCCAACCATGCCCATTAGGTGTACCCGGACAGATTGCTATTAGTGGAATATGTGTCGCAGATGGTTATATAAGCTCTAAGCCTAATAAGAGTAAAGCTTTTGTAGACAATCCTATATATCCTGACAACCAAAAAAGCATGTACTCACGCCTTTATTTGACTGGTGACATGGGCAGGTATATGTCTGATGGAAATTTGGAAATTCTCGGAAGGATTGATAACCAAGTAAAAATAAGAGGTTATAGGGTAGAACTTGGTGAAATTGAAAGTGCACTTATGAAATTTACGGGTATCCATGAATGTTCCGTACTTGCCAAAACTAATTCCCAAGTACAAACAGATAAATATCTTATTGCTTTTTATAGATCAGAAGAGAAATTTGAAAATCAGAAATTATACCAATTTCTTCAAACAAAACTCCCTGATTATATGCTACCTCGGCATTATGTTTGGTTAGAGAAATTTCCGCTGACCTCTAATGGTAAGCTTGATCGAGAAAAGCTCCTTGAATATCAGGCTGAAACACTAGGTGATAAGCAAGCATACGTTCCTCCGTCAGGTGAGTGTGAGAAAGTTATAGAAGAAGTGTGGAAGGCCTTGCTAAATACAGAAAAGGTCGGAGTAAATGACAACTTTTTTGATATTGGTGGAAACTCTATCTTACTCATGAATATGCTTGCGGCTTTTCCTGAATATATAAAAGATAAGGTACAAGTAATGGATATTTTCAAATATCCTACTATTAGAGAACTAAGCAAATATATCGGAGAGAATAAGCCAGACACATCTAGGATAAAAGTCATTAAAACAGAAAAACAAAACTTATCAACATTAAGGAATAATGACATTGCCATAATTGGAATGGATGGGCGTTTTCCAGGTGCAGATAATATTCAAGAGTTTTGGGAAAATCTGAAATCAGGGGCTGATGTTTCCACACATTTCACTAGAGAAGAATTGGAGGAAGAAGGAATTGCCTCTGAGCTGCTCGATAACCCTGATTATGTAAAAGTTCAAAATAGGCTTAGTGACATTAAAGGTTTTGACGCAAAATTTTTTGGATACACCCCAAATGAAGCAAAAATTATAGATCCTCAGCAGAGAATATTTCTCGAATGCTGCTGGGGCGCTCTTGAAGATGCAGCATGTAATCCAGACCTATTTAAGGGAAAGATAGGCGTATATGCTGGAGTTGGTCAATCACGTTATTATCTCTACCATGTTTTGCCTTCTCTTGATGAAAACGATGCCATTAATAACTTCCAAGCAATGTTTCATAATGGCCCAGACTTTATTAGTTCACGAGTAGCCTATAAGTTGAATCTTCGAGGGCCAGCGGTTACCATCCTAACAGGTTGCTCAACATCTTTGGTAGCTGTTCATCAAGCATGCGAAGCTTTGCTAGCAGAGGATTGTGATATTGCGTTAGCAGGTGGTATATCACTAGGAATTTTGCAAAAGCAAGGTTATCTATACCAGGAAGGTATGTTTATGTCGCAGGATGGAAAATGTAAAGCCTTTGATGCAAGTGCGAAAGGGGCTGTTTTTGGTCAAGGTGTAGGAGTTGTTGCTTTAAAGCCTCTCTCTCGAGCTCTTGAGGACAAAAATCATATTTACGCTATAATAAAGGGTTCAGCACTCAATAATGACGGACGAGAGAAAATTGGTTTTACAGCACCAAGTGTACATGGTCAAGCTGATGTTATTCAATCTGCGTTAAAGAAAGCCAACTTAACTGCAGATAGCATCTCTTATGTGGAAACACATGGCACAGGCACATTGCTGGGTGACCCGATTGAAATTGAAGGATTAATTGAAGCATTTCACGAAACCACTAAAGAGTATCAATATTGCGCAATTGGGTCTGTAAAAACAAACATAGGGCATCTGGATGCTGCTGCAGGAGTTACCAGTTTGATAAAAGCTGCATTATGTCTGCACTATAAAACATTGGTTCCTTCTTTGCACTATACTTGCCCAAACCCTAGAATCAATTTTTCAAATAGCCCCTTTTATGTGAACACTGAATTGAAACCATGGTCTTTTGACAAGGGGCCTTTGCGTGCTGGAGTTAGCTCATTTGGAATTGGTGGTACAAATGCACATGTCATTCTTGAAGAACCAATGGAACAAGAAGAGATTAGCTCCGTAGCTGGTACTCCTCAATTAATCTCTTTATCTGCGCAATGCGAAGAAAGTCTTCAGAGGCAAATTAATAATTTATCTAAATTCCTCAAAAGCGAGAATAGTATTTCTATAGATCGCGTTGCATATACTTTAAACAGAGGAAGGAAACACTTCTCGTGTAGGTCAAGCTTTTTAGCAAGTTCAAAAGAGGAAGCTATCTCTCAACTTAATACTTCATTGAAATTGGTTAGGCCAGCTCATGCTCCGGAAATAATGTTTTTGTTTTCAGGTGAGGTGCCTAGAGCTCCTGGACTACACAAGTTTTTATATGAACGCTCAAAAGCTTATAAGCATTCTATAGATTGGAGTATTAGCTATCTGCGTTCCTCCTTGAAAACAGATTTGAATTTACAGGATTTTTTTGGAGAATCAAATATAAATAATAACAAAAAAAGCTGTCAATTGACAGCCTTTATCTTTGAGTATTCTTTAGCCCAGTATATTCTTGATCTTGGAATTAAGCCAGCTATAATACATGGTCTAGGAGTAGGAGAATATGTTGCTGCTTGTTTAGCTGGAGTTTTTACAGCTGAAGAGGCATTGAAACTTATCGCTACCCACAAGATGCTACAAGAAGAAAGTACCCAATTGGAAATTGAGAGTACTGCCTATGATTCACAAAAGAAGTCTCTCTTTGCCTCAAATGCTACAACTGGCCGTGTTGCAGTGGCTGGTCAAAGAATAGAAAGCCCTAGTTTTACCGAGAAAAATGTAAATAATTTCTATTCAAATTTTTCTCCCTCTCTTTTGCAAGAAGTAAAAGATACTATAGAAAATATTAAATTTAATGAACCTACAATTCCTTTAATTTTTGAATCAATAAACGAAGATAAAATTAAAGAAAAATTTTATGAAGAACAGTATTGGATTAAACGTTTTCAACTTCCACTGAATTCAAGTGCCGGTTTTTCTAAACTGCACATATCTGAATGTATCAAGTCTAATCTCATTATTAATTTTAGCATAACCGAGATTGTTAATACCTTAGTTTCTTCTGCTAATAATAATCTAAATTTTGTATCTTTAAGAGTTATTCAAGAGAGCAAGAATGAAGTTGGAAGCTTCTTAGGTGCGATTGGGCAATTGTATATCCTGGGTGTGGACGTTGATTGGGACACCTTTTATGCAAAACAAAAATGCCAAAGCTTGCCATTGCCACATTATTCCTTTGAAAGGAAGGAATATTGGTTACCTGCTAGGAAGCATGGGTAGAAAAAAAATTTAAAGGTGATAATGATACAGAGCAACAAAAGTAGTATAGATTCTAACTTAAGTTTTGAGGAGATTCTTCCTCACTTTAATCCTAATCACCCAATATTAACAAGGGCTGTCAGTGCAAAAAAGTGTTTAGAAGATTATAGTCGTTATGCTCTTGCGTTTGCCAATATTCCAGATACGGTAATTCCTCAATTTTCTAAGCTCAAAGCGGCACTATCAAACATACAGAAAACAACACAAGCCGATCGGCAAGAGATCATATCACTTTATCCCGAACTCAAAGCACATATTGAATTACTAGATCATTGTCTAAAACATTACCCTGACGTTCTGCAGGGTAAAATGCATTACATTGAGGTTTTGTTTCCAGAGGGGAATATTGATTCAAGCGAAGAAACATATTTGAATCCTGAAGGGGATTATATCAACGCTGCTATTAGTGATATTGTTCATAATTATGTCGCTAATGTTCCTAGGGATGCAAGAATTTTAGAAGTTAATGGTGGGATGGGCACTTGCACTCGTCATATTCTCCCCAAAATTAGAGAGTTAGAGTGTGAGTATGTATTCACAGATGTGGGTACTGCCTTTGTGAGAAGGGCGCAGAGAATATTTAAGAATTTTTTGAATATAAAGTATTCAACCTACAATGTCGAGAAAGCTCCTCCCTCTGAGTTAGGTATATTCGATATTGTGATAGGAGTAAATGTCTTGCATGCTACTTCAGATATCCTTATCACTCTAAAGAATATGCGGCAGTTGGTAAAGAAGGGAGGTGTGTTGGTTTTACATGAAGTAACAGAAAGAAGCGACTATGCAACTCTCACTGCAGGATTAACCTCGGGATGGTGGGCTTATGAAGACGCGTATCGTATTGCGGATAGCCCTCTTATATCACCAGAAAACTGGCTTATACTTTTGAAGACGATCGCACAAGAGTCTATACATCCGGTCAAAAACGGGGGGTTCTCCTGCCATTAAAAAAGATATTAACCGTCGATCTGTGATTGAGCCCATTATCGGCCATGCAAAAAACGACGTACTTTTGCGGCGCAGCTATCTCAAGGGCCAAAGAGGTGATGATATAAACGCTATTCTTTCTGGTATCGGATTCAACTTCAGGCAAATTATGGCTACTTTCGCCGCTTAATCTTCCTTTCTTACCTTCTGAGAGCGTTCAATTTATTTGATGGGGTTTTAGTCGGGATAATTGATGGTCAACGTGAGGGTCCTATAATGCATTATAGGGTGGGGTAGCAAAGGATGGGGTTTTGGGGAGAAGAGAGGGCATATAGGGTCTCTGTGGGCTTATAAAGGGCGATTAGAGGGGGTATAAGCAAAGCCCCCAGAGAAGTATCTCTGGGGGAGGAATGTATGGGTAAGCATTTGTGGGGGTATAGTTAAAAATCAAGCTCATCATCTTGCATATCAATGCCTTCTTCAGTGTTAACGTTTTTTTCTCCGTTTAAGTGATCTAAAGATCTTGAGGTTGACACCCTTTGGAGGGAGCGGATATGTTTATGATACCTCTGGATTTGTTCGTAATAATGGTTTTCAAACGCACCTGCGAGCTCATAAAAAAATTCGCTCAAGTGGGCGGCCGCTTCATCTTCTAAAAGGGGAAGATCGGGGAGGTCTTCAAAGTCAATACGATTCATGGTTTTCTCCTGTGAGTTGAGGGTTTTTGTTTTTCCGAATGAGGATTAAAACATTCAAAGTATAAGGTTGCGTCCAGCTGACGTTTTTCTTGCTGTGCAGCTTGAGCCAAGAGCTCGTTCCCCATAGTGCAAAGCGTGCGATAGTTTCCCATAGCATGTTCGCATAGGGTATCCATGAGCTCATCCGTCATGAGGTGAGGGTTTCCGGCATTGGTGAGCATGTGGTCAAGGC
>Ga0206848_1072_pt1 | contig 26065 bp, 23 predicted proteins | sample Alteio_BWOrgCont_18_FD_152635 | JGI IMG/M metagenome (GOLD analysis project Ga0206848, IMG submission 152635) | Enriched cells from forest soil in Barre Woods Harvard Forest LTER site, Petersham, Massachusetts, United States -... | ecosystem: Environmental > Terrestrial > Soil > Temperate forest >...
TCAACCAATATGAGGCCCTGTTTGGCGGCTATTTCGGTACCGCGCTGGTATATGGCGCGGGTATATTTCTCCAACTGTGTATAATCTTCTTCGCTTACAATACCTTTTGCCAGTATGTCTTCGCGCGATATATCCTCATCATGCCCTACCGATGCTTTAGTAGTTGGGGTGATGATAGGCTCGGGCAGTTTATCGTTTTCCTTTAAACCTTCGGGCAGCTTAACACCGCAAACTTCACGTTTGCCGGCGGCGTATTCGCGGGCGGCATGGCCTGCTAAATAGCCACGTATTACCATCTCTACTTTAAAAGGTTCGCAAATGCGGCCAATGGTAACGCTTGGGTCGGGTACGGAAAACGGTTTCCAGGGAAAAGACGGACAAGTAGTGCCTGAAATGACAAAGGAGATTGTTGAATCCATATCCGAGCGTTACATCGAGCTTTATGAGAAAATTACCGGCGAAACATTTGTAAAACCCGATAACGAACAGGTGTTAAGCAGGGTAGAGGCATCCATAAACAAAGCGCTGGCTTCGTTATGATTTATAATAAAATATATATCTTAGCACTTTAATTATTATAAGATGAAATTTTCTGTTGATAAACACGATAAGTATATATTAATCAAGCTAAATGAATCAAAATTAAATTCATTAGTTACCCCGCAGTTAAAATCGGAATTAATATTAATTAATACAGAGGGCCAAAGAAATATAATACTTGACCTTTCACAAGTAAAATTTGCCGATTCATCCGGTTTAAGCAGTTTGCTGGTGGGCCACAGGCTTTGTAAAAATGCCGATGGCGTATTTATCCTTGCAGGCTTGTGCGATGCTGTCGCGCGCCTCATCACTATTTCGCAATTAGATAGCGTATTATCTATTGTTCCTTCATCCGAAGAGGCTATCGACCTTATTTTTATGGAAGAAATAGAAAAAGAATTAAAAAAAGAAGCAAAATAACCCTAACTATTGTTTACCCATTATGAAATTTGAGGTAACAATACTTGGCAGCAGCTCCGCAACCCCCATATTTAACAGAAACCCTACCTCGCAGGCGCTTAACGTTAACGAGCGCGTATACTTAATTGATTGCGCCGAAGGCACTCAACAGCAAATGCTGCACTTTGGTATAAAGGCCAGTCGCATAGATTATATCTTTATCAGCCACCTGCATGGCGACCATTATTTGGGCCTGGTGGGCCTGCTTTCGTCGTTACACCTTAACGGGCGTACAAAATCATTAAAAATATTCGCGCCGGTACATCTTAAAGAAATCATCAACTTGCAATTAAAGTACTCTGAAACCGTATTGCAATACGAGATTACTTACGTTGATACCAACCCCCACAAGGCAGAAGTTATTTTAGAGAACCAGGATGTAATTGTTGAAACCATACCGCTCGACCATAGGATTGACTGTACCGGCTTCCTGTTCACCGAAAAAAAACGTAACCGTAAACTGATAAAGGAAAAGATAGACAAACTAAATATCCCCATTGAATATTTTACCGCCCTAAAAAAAGGTGCCGATTACACCGCCAACGACGGCACTGTATACAAAAATGATACCCTCACCTTAGCCCCCGATGAGCCCAGAACCTATGCTTTTTGCTCAGATACCATATACAACGAGCAATATTTTGAGCAGATAAGCAATGCTACCTTGCTGTATCATGAGTCTACCTTTTTAAACGATATGCTGGAGCGCGCGCAAAGTACCTATCATACAACAGCATTACAGGCGGGGCAGGTGGCTTTAAAAACAAACGCGCAAAAACTACTGCTGGGGCATTTCTCCGCCCGCTATAAAACGCTTACCGAACTTTTAGAAGAAGCCCAAACCATTTTCCCAAACACCGAACTGGCTATTGAAGGCAAAACGTTTTTGATAGGAGAATAGCTGCAGTTGGCAGTTATTAGTTAGCAGTAAAGCCCTAAGCTTATTATGATTTACGAAGTTTTTAAAACTTTGTAAATCTGTTAATGAGTGATACTTGTTAGTTTCGTCGCTATACAACTGCAAACTGCCAACCTACTTCCCGCTTCCGCCAAATACAGAGAAATGCACATAGCGTTTTGGATGTGCTTTAAGGTCGATAAGCAGGCTATCGAGGTGTGCGGTAGAACTGCTTAGATTTTTGTACATCTTATCATCATTAATCAATAAACCCAACGAGCCCTGTCCGTTATTGATTTTGGCTATTGATTCCTGTACTTCGGCTAATGATTTATTTACGTTATCCAGCGTTTGTTTAATGTTTGCCTGGGCAAGGTCATCGCTCACTTTCTGAAAGTTGCTGGTTATGCCGGTTAAATTAGCTGTACTTGTTTTTAAATTGGCCGATACATCTTCGGCATTGGCCATAATTCCGTCAATATGCCCGGTTTGCGAGCCTACCAGGGCGTCTATCTTTTTGGTGGTACCTTCAAGCGTTTGCAGCGAATTGGCTATGCTGGTAAAACTGCGGTCAACATTTTTCTGAAAATTGGGGTTCATTATTTTGTTGATGGCCGCCAGCGACGAATCCATTTTCGAGATCAAATTTTCGGCCTTCATTTGTATAGGCTGCAGGCTTTCGGCCAGGCTGCCCTGTATATCCGCGCTTAAAGTATCCTTATTTTGGGCAAATGTTTTGCTGTCGCCATAATCAAAACTGATGGCCTTGCCGCCTAAAAGATCGGTACTTACCAAACGGGCATGGGTGTTTGATGGTACATTGTATTGCGGGTCTATCTTAAACTCAACCACGGTTTGTCCATCGGGTTCAAGCTTCATGCTCGATACACGGCCTATCTGGAAGCCATTTACCAATACCGGCTTTGAAACGGTTAGCCCATCTACGCTTTTATAAACCGCGTAAAATTTGTTCGATCTCGAGAATATATCAGCCCCACTAAGGTAAGTGTAGCCTAAAATTAATACGGCTATAGCTATTGCGGTTAATGCCCCAATTTTTGTTTCGTTAGATACTGTCATGGTTTTAGATTGAAATGCCGGATTTAGATACGAGATTAAATTATTATATCTCAATACCAATCAAACATCGGTTCTGTTTTATTTTAATTATTTTGAGCAATCAATCTCACATCACCTTGCCCACACATTTCATCCTCCCGATAGCTATCGGGGGACTACCTATTGCGCTGCTACATCCTCCACCTCAGTTTTATAATTTGATAGGGCCCTTACTATGCTGGCCACAATCTCATCCTGCCCGGCTTCCGAGTTAAGGTAAGCCTCGTCATCAGAGTTATTTATAAAACCCGTTTCAACCAATACTGCCGGCATTGCGCTGTGGCAAAGTACGTAAATGCCCTGTTCAATAACGCCATCGCTGTGCCTGCCGTCGTGATCAACAAACTCGCTGTTAATTAAATCAGCCAAATGTATGCTTTGTTTGCGGTATTTTGCCTTTATGGAGTTCATTATAATAACCGATGCCGGGTCATTAGGGTCGAAACCGCCGTTATCGCTCGCGTTAAAATCCTCATCAGCATATAATTGCTTGCCTATTGCGGCTTCTTCTTCCTTAGTACGGTGAAAACCATATACCAGCAGCAATACGCCTTTTCCCGACCTGTCCGGCACCGCAATCCGGTGGCCGTGTGAATGTACAATCTTATCAGGCAGTGAGTTACAGTGTATGGATATAAAAAGGTCGCCTTTGTTTTCATTAGCTATTTCGGCACGTCTCTCAAACGAAACATCGTCGGGTGTGCTGCGGGTTAAAACCACTTTTACGCCATCGAGGTTTTTTTCTATGGCGGTTTGCAATTTTAGTGCGATAGCAAGCGTTACATTTCTTTCGTAAGAATATGACCCTGATGCACCGTGCGAATAATGCCCCGTAGTACCTGAGGGCGCGCCGCCGTGGCCTGCATCAACAATTATAGTCCTGATTTTATAGCCCGTACCGGCAACAGAGTCAGTTTTTAAAGAATCAGTTCCTGTAAAAGAAAATAGTGAAAAGGTAAAAAGTAGTAGTGATAAGCTGTAAATCGATCTCTTCAATATTTTATTTTTCATTATGTTTGAACGCTGTTAATTGTACTTGCAAAAATACTATTCATAATTGATTTTGAAATTCGTAGGCCTGTTTTTTCTGCTCGAATTTGCTTTAATAGCAAATGTAATGGCTGCGTCGCATAAAAGCACCAACATTTACAATAAAGCAATGCCGGATACAATTATTAAGCTCGATTCTATAAAGGACAAGAAGCTGTTTAACCTTGGCGCCAAAAAAACCCAAAAAGATACCGTTAGAACTACCAGTGGCTTAGACGACGAATTAAAATCCAGCGCCGATTCCACAATAGTGGATAAGGTACATAATATTTTGTATTTGTATGGTCATGCACGCGTAAAATACCAGGATGCCGAGCTTGATGCCGATTATATAAGGGTAAATAAAACTACCCACCTGATGTTTGCCAGTGGTAGTGTCGATCCCAAAACCAAACGCTATATAGGCCGCCCCATATTAACGCAAAAAAATGAAAAGCCTACCAAGGCCGACTCGCTGCTTTTTAATTATACCACAAAAAAAGGTAAGGTTTTTAACCCCGCGTCTGAACAGGATGGTAACTTTATTTCGGGCGGGCAGGTAAAAAAACTGAACGAGGATGAGGCCGCCTATCGTAACGTACTATTCAGCACATGCGATAAACCTTTCCCCGAAACGGATTTTGGTATAGTAATTACAAAGGGTATTGGCGAAAAAAACCGTATTATATCCGGCCCGGCGTACCTGGAGATTGAGGGGGTGCCTTTGCCGCTGGCCATACCATTCGGCTTTTTCCCCAAACCCGACCATAAAACATCGGGTGTTATACTGCCCACTTTTGGCGAAGACCCTAAACTGGGCTTTTACCTAAAGGATTTCGGCTATTACATCGCCATAAATGATTATATCGATTTAACAACCGAGGCTACCTATTACTCAAAGGGTTCGTACGATTTAAACCTGTCATCAAACTATTTAAGCAGGTATAAATATTCGGGTAACTTCTCGTTAAGCTACGGTTCACACAATTATGCGCTGGAAGGCGATCCGCCGTCAAAGGACTTTAACATTACCTGGTCGCACAGCCAAAATGCTAACGCGAACCCCGGCAGCACCTTTAGCGCGTCGGTGGATGCAGGCTCATCATCGTTTTATGTAAATAACCCATCGGCGGCAAACTATAACCTGAATACCCTTACCAGCAATACCCTAAGCAGTAGTATTGCTTACGGAAAAGTTTGGGCAGGTACGCCGTTTAACTTAACCGTAAGCCTTTCGCACAGCCAGGACCTTACCACCAAAACGGTTACCTTAAACCTGCCAACCTTTAACTTTAATATGGCAACCATCAGCCCTTTTGATTCGAAGGATAGGGTAGGTGAGCAAAAATGGTATCAAAAAATAACCATAGGTTATAGCTTGCAGGGAACAAACAACGTAAACGCGGTGCCAGAAGATGAGCTGTTTAAAGGCAACACCCTGCTAAAAAAGATGCAGAACGGTTTAGAGCACCAGATACCTATTGGGTTTAACCAAACCATCCTGAAATATTTACAGTTTAGCGCCAGCGCTAATTATACCGAAAGGTGGTACTTTCAATCGATAAAAGAATCTTATGACCGTAACTCGTTAATTAATCCTACTATACCCGTTATTGATACGGTAGCAGGCTTTAAAAGGTCCGGCGAATACAGCTTTAATACCGGCTTTTCTACCAAAGTATATTCAACTCTCGAATTTAAAAACAGCAATTTAAAGGCTATCAGGCTGGTATCAACACCTTCAATTTCATTTACCTATAAGCCCGATTTTTCGGATCCGAGCTTTGGCTATTACAAAACTATAGTGAGTAACGCGGTTGTGCCATATCCCTCAACCAGTACTACTTATCCAATTTTTCAAAATGGTGTTTATGGCTTCCCATCGGCGGGCAAGCAGGCAGGCTTAAACTTTAGCCTGGATAATAGTATCGAAGCCAAGGTAAAACCTAAAGCAACCGATACCTCGACCGAAGATAAGCACATTAAAATACTTGACGGTTTAACACTTTCAACCTTCTATAACTTCGCGCTCGATTCATTTAAGTTATCAGCAATAACTTTTTCGGGGCATACTGCTATTATACACCAAAAAATAAATATCAGCTTTAGCGGTTCGCTGTACCCGTACGAAACACAGCTGCATGATTCGGTTTCCAATAACCAAATTGTAAAATATGTGAAGGATATAGACAAGTATACGTGGCAGGAGGGCAAACTACCTATGCTTACGTCGTTTTCCCTATCCATGAGTGGCAGTTTAAATTCAACGGCATTTAGTCCCAAACCCCAGCAGCAATATTCCAACGGCACTAATACATTACAAAATATAAACCCCCAGCAGGCCCAAAAACTGGCCTTAATAAACAGCGATCCGGGTGCTTATGTAGATTTTAATGTGCCCTGGAACGTCTCGTTCAATTATAGTTTTAGTTATAATAATAACGTTACCAGTACCAATACCACTAACACGCTTATGTTAAGCGGTGATGTTAGCGTTACGCAAAAGTGGAAGATACAATATTCAACCAACTATGATCTAAAGGCCCGGCAGCTCGGTGCCACATCCTTTTCCATTTACCGCGATTTGCATTGCTGGGATTTGGCCTTTCAATGGCTGCCTTTTGGCTACTTTAAATCGTATAATGTTACCTTGCGCGTAAAATCGAGTATTTTGCAGGACTTGAAACTAAGTAAGAAAAGCGATTACACCAGTAGCCCATATTTTACACAATAACCATGCTTGCTGAAATAATTACCATAGGCGATGAGATACTGATAGGGCAAATTGTCGATACTAATTCGGCGTGGATGGCGCAGCAGTTAAATAACGCTGGCATACGTGTAAAACAAATATCATCTGTATCTGATGATAAGCAGCACATACTAACCGCGCTTGCCGAAGCTGCTAAACGGGCAGATATTATTCTGATAACCGGCGGCCTGGGCCCAACCAAGGATGATATTACCAAACTAACCCTTGCCGAATATTTTGGGGTAGGGATGGTGGAGAATAAAGAAGCCCTGGATAACGTAAACCGCATATTTGCAAAATATAACCGCCCCATGCTTGATATAAACAAGCTGCAAGCACAGGTGCCCGAAAATTGCGAAGTTATACTCAATAAAAACGGGACCGCGCCGGGTATGTGGTTTAATCACAAGGGCAAAATTTATGTATCTATGCCCGGTGTGCCTTTTGAGATGATGTATATGGTTGAGGAAGAGGTGATACCGAAGCTTAAATCGGCCTTTAAATTGCCTGTGATTTATCATAAAACTATTTTAACGGCAGGCGAGGGGGAATCATTTTTAGCTAAAAAGATTGAGGATATAGAAGATGGCCTGCCATCGCACATAAAACTGGCTTATTTACCCAAACTGGGCCAGGTGAGGTTAAGGCTGAGTGCTTACGGTGAAGACCGGGAAGTTTTAAAACAAGGGGTGGAAGTATTTGCCCAACGCATAATTGAACGTGTTGGTAATATTGTAATTGCTGAAGAAGATATACCGATTGAAAAAGCCCTGCTAAATTTTATGACCGAAAAAGGCCTTACACTTTCGGTTGCCGAAAGTTGTACCGGCGGGTATATTTCGCATTTATTAACGCAACACGCGGGTTCATCTCAAGTGTTTTTTGGTGGCGCGGTAACTTATGCTAACCAATTAAAACAAAATCTTTTGGGCGTAAAACCCCAAACGATAGCAAAATACGGCGCGGTAAGCGAAGAAACAGTTAAGGAGATGGTAGAAGGCGCGCTGCATAATTTTAAATCGGATTATGCCATTGCCGTTACCGGTATAGCCGGGCCGGATGGTGGTACCCAAGATAAACCTGTAGGAACTGTATATATAGCCGTTGCATCGGCAAATAAAACAACTGCCAGAAAGTTTGCGTTTGGGAATAAGCGCATTCAAAATATTGAACGGAGCGCCACCTCCGCGTTTTTTATGTTGAATACTTTACTTAAAGAAAATTAACTATTTTTACACAGAAAACTAAATTTTGTGTATGGCCAAGTATCAGCTGTTGCTGCCAAAAATGGGTGAGAGTGTTGCTGAGGCGACAATAATTAAATGGTTAAAAAAACCGGGCGATTATGTTGAAGCAGATGAGGCAGTTATGGAAATTGCGACCGATAAAGTGGACTCCGAAGTCCCGTCACCAGTATCGGGGAAACTAACAGAACAATTGTGTAATGAGAATGATGTGGTGCAGGTAGGCGCGGTTATAGCGGTTATTGAAACCGCCGTTGCCGAAACTGAAGAGCCATCCCCGGTGCCGGTCGCCGAACAACCCGCATCTGAAACAAAGGTTGAAGAACAATCTCCGGCAAATAAGGAAGCTGAGGTCCCTGTGGATTTACCTCCTTTAGTACCCGAACCCGTTCAAAACATCGCCGGAGGCAGCAATGCGCCCGTAAGCAATGGCATACGTTTTTACTCGCCCCTGGTGCGCAGCATTGCCACCCAGGAGGGTATAACCAGTGCCGAACTCGACAGTATTAAAGGCACTGGTGCCGAAGGGCGTTTAACCAAGGATGATTTATTAAATTACCTGCAAGCCAATGGTAAAGGCACGCAAGGCACAAATACAACAGCAGCAGAGCCTGTTAAACAAGCACCGCCTGCACCCGCTCCACAGGCCGCACCCGTTCCGCAGCCTGCCGCTTCAAACGGGCAGCAATACAAGCCGGCACCGGCACCGCAGCCCATCGCGCCAATCCGCGAAGCGCCAAAGCCAATGCCACAACCCCAGCCCGAGGCAAAAGCTGCACCGGCTGCGCCCAAACCGGCACCGGTTGAAGCAGGTAAGCCATCAGCGCCTGCAGTTTCGGCATCCGGAGAGGATGAAATTATTGAGATGGACCGCATGCGCCGATTAATTGCCGATCACATGGTGATGAGCAAGCAAACATCGCCGCATGTAACTTCATTTGTCGAGGCCGATGTAACTAACCTGGTACACTGGCGCGAAAAAGTGAAAAATAGCTTTGAAAAGCGCGAAAACGAGAAAATAACATTTACCCCGCTGTTTATAGAAGCCGTGGTAAAAGCCATCAGGGATATGCCGATGATTAATGTTTCGGTTAATGGCACACAGATTATAAAAAAGAAGGATATCAACATCAGCATGGCTACCGCCTTGCCGAGCGGTAACCTGATAGTGCCGGTAATTAAAAAAGCCGATGAATTAAACCTTGTTGGCCTAACCAAAGCGGTTAATGATCTGGCAAACCGCGCCCGTACCGGCAAATTATTGCCCGATGATGTGCAGGGCGGTACGTTTACTATTACCAATGTAGGCTCATTCGGCAACGTGATGGGCACACCTATTATTAACCAGCCTCAGGTAGCCATATTAGCCGTTGGCGCTATAAAAAAGAAACCGGCTGTTGTTGAAACCAAGCAAGGCGATATGATTGCCATACGCCACATGATGTTCCTGTCTTTATCCTACGACCACCGTGTAGTTGATGGAGCGTTGGGCGGTTCATTTGTACGCCGCGTAGCCGATTATTTAGAGAAATGGGATGTTGATAGGGAGATATAGGGTTAGTGATTAGTAAATAGTGATTAGAGATTAGAGAAAGGGTGTCATGCTTCGAGAGCCTCAGCATGACCCCGATAATAAACAGCAAAGGCTCCCAAAGGAGCCTTTGCTGTTTTTAAAATATAATCCGTTGGCGGTGTCCTCACCGCCAATTAATAAACTTCTTCAGCCAATTTCACCTCATCAGCCAAAGTTACGCCGCTTAACTGGTCGGCAAAGGCAACAAAGGCTTTGCTGCTGGCTATCAGTTCCTGGTTATCTATCAAATTTTGCAGGTTTATTTTACCGATCACAAAATTGTAATTATCCGAGTGATAGCGTTCCTGAATGTGTTTAAACTTCAACGTATCAACCAAACCTTCATCTTCATAACGCAGGTAAACATTTAAGTCTACATTGTTGGTAAAGTGCAGGTCTTTTTTCTCTTTTGCTTTTTTGTATTCGTATTGGTAATCATAACGCAGCGCTGCAATATCCGACAACACCGCCGAACCCGTTGGATGCCCGCCAGCGCCTTTGCCAAAAAAGAATTGCTGATCGGCAAAAGCGGCCTGTACAATTACGCCGTTGTATTCGTACTCCACATTATATAAAAACTCGGTTTCGTTTACAAATTTTGGCAAAACGAACATGGTTACATGGCGGTCGTCCAATTCTTTAGCAACGGGTACCAGCTTAATTTTCAATTTCTTTTCGCGCGCGTATTGCAAATCACTGGCCGATAGGTTTTGTATGCCGATATTCAATACATCCTCCGGCTTAACAATTACCCCGTAGGCATGTGATGCCGCTATAACCAGCTTATACTTGGCATCAAAGCCGCCAACATCACTTGTAGGGTCGGTTTCGGCAAAGCCCAAATCCTGCGCTTGTTTTAAAGCGGTATCGTAATCAAGGTTCTCCAAATATCCTTTTGATAGCACAAAGTTTGATGACCCGTTAAAAATCCCGCTGATAGAATGCAGCAATTCGTTATCGTAATACTCCTCCAGGTTACGGATAATTGGGATACTGCCGCAAACCGCGCCTTCATAAAGTAATGATGTGCCGTACTTATTTTGTAACTCAATCAGCTCCTTTAAATAAGTGGCAATCATTTTTTTACTGGCCGATACCACGTTTTTGCCCGAACTTAATGCCCTTGATACAATCTCGAAGGCCGCTTCGGTATCGTTTATCAGCTCAACAATGGTATTTATTTCGGGGTTATTTAGTATTTCGTCCCTGTCGGTAGTAAACAAATGCGCAGGCAGGCTGCGTTTTTTATCCGGGTTTTTTATGGCGATTTTAACAATCTCCAAATTAAGGTTCTTGGTTTCGATAATATCATACAAACCCTGGCCTACCACGCCAAAACCAAACAAACCTATATTTAACTTCTTACTCATTACGCTATCCTTTGCAGTTCAATTATTTTGCCTTTAACATCCGTTTTAAAAAACGAGGTGATAATTTTTGTTAGTGCTTCTGTTTCAATTAAAAATCCGTCGTGCCCGTAAAACGAGTCGAACTCGGCAAATGCCGCTTTGGGTATATGCCTGAACAGGTATTGCTGCTCCTCAACCGGGAACAAAACATCAGATTTTATACCAATGACCAGTGTTTTGGCTTTTATCAGGCTTAATGCCTTTTCAACACCCTTGCGGTCGCGCCCAACGTTGTGCGAATCCATAGCCTTGCTCAAATACCAGTAGCTATAGGCATTAAAGCGGTTCACCAGCTTTTCGCCCTGGTAGTTTTGGTATGATGATGCGCGGTGGTCGTCGCTGATATTATCATCATCATCCTGCTGACTAACCGTATACGTTTTATAGCTGCGGTAGGATAGAAGCGCTATACTGCGCGCGGCCTTTAAGCCTTTACGCCCACCATCAGGCGAGTTGGAATAGAAGGTGCGGTCTGCCGTTAAAGCCAATCGCTGCGATTCGTTAAAGGCAATGCCCCATGGCGAGTGCCGCGCGTTGGTGGCTATCAGTAACAAATTTTTAATACGGGTTGGTTCAATTATAGCCCATTCCAGTGCCTGCTGGCCGCCTAACGAGCCGCCTATTAGTATTTCAACATCATTTATTTTTAAATGCTCCGCAAGTAATTGGTGTGCCTTTACAATATCCCTTACATTATATTGCGGGTAAGCCAAATAATAAGGCTGCCCGGTAACCGGGTTTGTACTTAACGGGTTACTTGTGCCATACGGCGAGCCTAAAATGTTAGCGCAAACAATAAAATGCTCATCGGGATTAAAAAAATCATTAACGCCGAAAAGGCCTTTCCACCAATCCAACACATCAGAATTTGCGGTTAGCGCATGGCAAACCCATACCACGTTATCTTTATTGGCGTTTAACCTGCCGTAGGTGTGGTAGCCTATTTCAAGTTCCTGTATCTTTTGGCCCGATTCAAATTCAAAGGGCTGTGTGCTTTTAAATATCTGTGTGTTCATGTTTGATTTTTGTTATTGCGGGTGCAGCCGGTTATGGCGGCTACATCCCGTAACAACGTCTATTATCACTTTAAAAAACTAAAAAAACTATCTTTAAAAATTAAACTAACTCTTCAACCGGCTGATTGATATGGGCAAATGCCTGTACAAAATCAGCTTTAATATCATCTATATGTTCAATACCAACGGCTACACGCAACAGGCCAGGGGTAACACCGGCGGCTAATTGCTCGGTATCTGATAACTGCTGGTGTGTTGTTGCCGCTGGCTGTATAATTAAAGTTTTCGCATCGCCTACATTAGCCAAATGGCTTACCAATTTAAGGCTGTCGATAAATTTGCCGGCGTTTTCTTTATCCCCGTTAATTTCAAACGAAAGCACCGCGCCAAAGCCATTTTTTAAATACTTTTTGGCTAAGGAATGATGGGGCGATGAACTTAAGCCGGGATAATTAACCTTCGCAACCTGCGGATGCTGATCCAGCCATTTAGCCAGCTCCAGGGCGTTATCTACGTGCCTTTGTACACGTAATGAAAGGGTTTCCAGCCCCTGTATCAGCAGCCATGAGTTAAACGGTGCTTGTGATGATCCAAAATCGCGCAGCCCTTCAACACGGGCGCGGATGATGAACTGGATATTGCCAAACGGGCCGCCTATGCCAAAAACATCAGCAAAAACAAGTCCGTGGTAACCTTCACTTGGCTCAGTAAACTGCGGGTATTTGCCGTTGCCCCAGTTATAATTGCCGCCATCAACAATAACGCCGCCAATGGTGGTGCCGTGGCCGCCTATCCATTTGGTAGCCGATTCCACCACCACATGCGCGCCATGCTCCAGCGGGCGGAACAAATACCCGGCAGCGCCAAAGGTATTATCTACTATCAGCGGCAAATCGTGCCTTTTGGCTACGGCTGCCACTTTCTCAAAGTCGGGGATATTAAAGCCGGGGTTGCCAATGGTTTCAAGGTAAATGGCCTTGGTATTTTGGTCGATAAGCGCTTCAATGTTATCAGCGGTATCATCCTTGGCAAAACGCACCTCAACGCCTAAGCGTTTAAAGGCCACCTTAAACTGGTTATAAGTACCGCCGTATAAAAATGGTGAGCTTACAAAGTTATCGCCTTGTTGCAATATGTTATTTAAGGCGATAAACTGTGCTGCTTGTCCCGAGCCGGTTGCCAGCGCCGCTACACCGCCCTCTAATGCCGCTATGCGTTTTTCAAACACATCGGTAGTGGGGTTCATGATACGGGTGTATATGTTACCGAATTCCTTTAGCGCGAACAGGTTTGCGCCATGCTCGGCATTATTAAAAACGTATGAAGTGGTTTGATATAAAGGTACAGCGCGTGAACCGGTAGTTGGGTCTACTTCCTGGCCTGCATGTAATTGCAGTGTTTCGAATTTTAAATTTTGTGTTGACATGATATGTGTATTTTACAGGTGATTAAAAAGAATTGTATGAATGTTTTTGGCGAAAGGATAATACTATCCCCCGTAGGTAACACGCGTTTTTTTCAGGAAAAAGAAAGAAAATGGCGTGTACTGCTTCAACAACAGCAGCAACACATACAAATACAGCCTGCAGAATAGCTATACGTAGTCACATAGCCTTTTGAGGCTTCGGATTTGGGTGATGGAATGTTTTTTAAACTTTTCATGGTTAAAAATTTATATCCCCCGGGGTTATTTGCCGGGACAGGAATTGGCACCTTCTTTAAACTTAAAGGGTTGCCAGCGGGTTACTGAGCCTGATCTCTCGCCGCTTCTTTATAAACCAAAACCTTTTTTGAAGAGGAATTGATCTTTTCAGTATCGCTACCAAATATTGTTGCAAATATAAGGCGATAATATTTATTATACCAAATTTTATTTGTTTTTTAATTGTTATGGGAATGTAAAGACAGAATGATCTATTTAATAGAAGGGGGTAGGTGTGCTGAGCGGTAGTCGAAGCATGTGGGCAAAGGCCTGTACTCACCCTTCGACTGTCGCTCAGGGTGACAGCCGTTTGTTACCATATCTGGTTTAAGAGTTAGCGCATACTTATTCAGGAATTTTTACTACCAAATCATTATTTTGAGGATTGCCATTTTCATATCTCACTATCACTGTATCGCCAACAATAGCACATTTAGGACATACCTTACAAAAATCGGTAGTTACATTTCCTTCATATGAATTATTGTCTACATTGAATGAGTAGTGTAAATAATAGCTTCCTTTTACCCCTTTTTGAACACCTAAACTTATCCCGTTAACATATGCTGAATTACTGGTTCTGTTATGTACTTTAATTGACATGTAAGCATAAATTAAAATAAATAATATTATGGCTATTATTCCTCCCCAGCCAATTTTCTTAACTAAAAAATCTATTACTTTCATGGGTTTTTGATTGATTAATGTGAATCACTTTAGGTTATAAACGAAAATAATATACAATTTTTAGCCGACAGAAATTCTATGCCGGTTTAAGAGTTAGCATTTAATAAACTTACGAAGTTTTAAAAACTTCGTAAGTTACTAGTATGCGGTATTTCTAATCACTAATTAACTAACCTCTAATCACTTCAATCCAACGCCTGCGCCATATCCTCAATCAAATCATCAATATGCTCCAAACCAACCGAAATACGCAGCAGGTTAAATGGTGTTTTAGTATCGGGGCCTTCAACGGATGCGCGGTGCTCAATCAAACTCTCCACGCCGCCCAAACTGGTTGCTTGGGTAAACAGTTTAAGGCTATTAATTACCCTTTTGGCTTCAACCTCGCCGCCTTTAATGCAAACCGATAGCATACCGCCAAACCCACACATTTGCTGTTTAGCTATAGCATGCTGCGGGTGACTTGGTAAACCGGGGTACATTACCTGCTCAACTTTAGGGTGTTTTTCAAGATATTCAGCTAATAACTGCGCGTTTTTCATATGCCCTGCCATGCGGTAGGGCAGCGTTTTTATGCTGCGTGCAAGGTAATAGCAATCCATAGGCGAGGGAATGGCGCCGCCCATTTCCTGTACCTGGCGTATTTTTGCCCACCAGGCGTCTTTAATGGCGGTTATGAGTGCGCCGCCCATTAAATCGCTATGTCCGCCAAAATATTTGGTAGCCGAGTGCATTACGATATCGGCACCCAAAGCCAATGGCTGCTGGCAAACAGGTGTGGCAAAGGTATTATCGCAGGCTACTTTAATGTGATGCTTACGCGCTATGGCGATAATTTTTTTTATATCTGTTATTTTTAGCAACGGATTTGATGGTGTTTCAATCCAAATTAGCCCGGTATTTGGTTTAATGTGCTGCTGCAATACATCGCTATTGTTCACATCGATAAAATCAAACTCCAAAATACCGGCAAACAGTATTTTAATCTGGTTGCGCAGGCCGTGGTACATATCATCGGGCAAAATAATGTGTGTGCCCGGCTTTAGCGATTGGAATACCGACATGCCCGCCGCGTTACCCGATGAAAACGAAGCTGCATCCGCGCCGTTTTCTAATTTAGCCAGTACATTTTCCAGCATACTACGGTTTGGGTTGGCCGAGCGGCTGTAAATGTAACCGCTGGGATAACCGCCGTCCGCTGCACGCTCAAACGTGGTGCTTAATATAATAGGCTGTATAACCGCCCCTGTGGCTTCGTCGGCTTTATTGCTGGCATGTATGGCGATGGTTTCAATTTTCATTGGAGTAATTTTAACAAACATAAAGCATTTGCCGCCTTTTTAAAAGTATACCCCTTTGCCCGATAGTTAAAATAAATTCAATTTGTTTACGGCATTGGTTACATTTGTTTTAAAATACCGTTTTATGAAAGTTGGAAAAGTACCTGTTGCATCTTTAATAGTAGTTATACTGGTTTTAGCGAGTTTAATATTAAATCATTTTTATCCGGGCCAATACGGTTTCGAATCGCAATTTATCAGGGGCGCATTTTTGGGCGCAATATTGGTTTACCTGTTGTATTATGTAAATATATGGGTAGGCGCATATAACAATAACCGTAAGGAAGCAGAAAATAATTCGCCCGAATAATCGGCCTGTTTACTCATTTTAGTTGTTCAAACACAGATATTACATCGGCATTACACTAACATTTCCTATTTTTGAAAAAAAGTTTTTTAATGGAGGCTGAACGTAATTTACACTTATTATTACAAGACACCGACCTCGCGGCCGATTTAAAACACATAGCCCAAAAGATACTGAATGCCGAACGTATTACTTTTGACGAAGGCGTTTTGCTGTTCGAAAAAGGCGAATTAGGCTACCTGGGCGTGCTGGCCAATTACATCCGTGATAAAAGGCACGGCGATAAAACTTATTTTAACCGCAATTTCCATATCGAGCCTACCAACCTTTGTGTGTACGACTGCAAATTTTGTTCGTATTCAAGGCTGATAAAAGAGCGCTCCGAAGGTTGGGAATATACTATGGACGAGATGTTCGATATCGTAAAAAAATACGATAACGAGCCCGTTACCGAAGTGCATATTGTTGGCGGCGTTTTACCGCAATACGATGTAGCCTTTTATTCAGAATTGTTCAGGCGTATAAAGGCGCACCGTCCCGATTTGCATGTAAAGGCATTAACACCTGTTGAATACCATTACATATTTAAAAAAGCCAAGATAGATTACGCCACCGGCATGCGCCTGATGAAGGAAGCCGGCCTGGAATCTATCCCCGGTGGCGGCGCGGAGATTTTTCACCCCGAGGTAAGAGATTTGATATCAAAAGATAAATGTAACGCCGACCAATGGCTGGCGATACATAAAGAATGGCACAAACTCGGCATGCACTCAAACGCGACCATGCTATACGGCCATATCGAGAAGTTTTGGCACCGGATTGACCATATGGACCGCCTGCGTACTTTACAGGATAAAACAGGTGGTTTTCAAACCTTTATCCCGCTGAAATTCCGCAATAAGGATAACCAGATGTCGAACGTGCCCGAATCAACTGTGGTGGAGGATTTGAGGAACTATGCCATTGCCCGTATATACCTCGATAATTTCGACCATATAAAAGCTTACTGGGCAATGATCAGTCGTAACACGGCGCAGTTATCACTCAATTTTGGTGTAGATGATATTGACGGTACACTGGATGATACTACCAAAATATATTCGATGGCAGGGGCAGAAGAGCAGCATCCGGGCATGAGCACCAAACAACTGGTCGAGCTGATAAAGCAAGTTGGCCGCCATCCGATAGAGCGCGATACTTTATACAACGTGGTGACTGATTACAACGAATATGAATTCCCCGAAGAAGCCAAACCCGCTTTTTACAGGTTACCGGTGATTAATTAATAAGAGTTAAAAGTTTAAAGTAGAAAGTTAAAAGCGGTAAAAACTTTAAACTTTCAACCTTTAACTTTCAACCAAAAAAGAATGATACAAAAAACACTATACATCGTCCGTCACGGGCAAACCGAACTAAACAAACAGGGAATTGTACAGGGGCGCGGCTTAAATACTGATTTAAACGACGAAGGCCGCAAGCAAGCAAGGCAATTTTTTAATGCCTATAAAGATGTTCCTTTTGATAAGATTTACATTTCGGAACTAAAGCGTACCCAGCAAAGCATACAGCAATTTATTGATTTAGGCATACCTTTCGAAAAACTGGCAGGTTTGGATGAATTGGCCTGGGGCGAACTGGAAGGTACCGAAAGCACACCCGAAAACAGGATGCTTTTTTTAAACCTGATACGCGATTGGGTTGCCGGCAAACTGGATAGTAAATTCCCGGGCGGCGAAAGCCCAAATGAGGTTTTGGTACGACAAAAAGAAGCCTTAAACATTATCATGGGCCATCCCGAAGAAGAAACCGTATTGATATGTATGCATGGCCGCGCGCTGCGCCTGTTTCTTTGCCTGCTAACGGATAGGCCGCTTACCGAAATGGAAAACTATCCGCACCAAAACTTAATTTTATATAAAGTGGCTTATGATGGCGATAAATTTGAAATTATCGACCCTAATAACGCCCAGCACTTGAATACAGTATCAAGTAGTTAGCAAGAAAGTATCAAGTAGTTAGTATCAAGTATCAAGATTGAAGCTAACTATAAACAATATAAATTTACACATATACATTTTTTTATCTAAATACTTGATACTAGCTACTTTATACTCATGAAAATATCTGCCGTTAGTTACACTAACACCAAACCATTTATATACGGTATACAACATACCGACTTCATTAATAAAATAGAACTCAGCCTTGATAACCCAACCGATTGCGCCCAAAAGCTGATTGATGATGTGGTGGATATTGGTTTAATTCCCGTTGCTGCAACCCTTAGCCTGCCGTATTGGGAAATTGTATCTGATTATTGCATCGGCGCTGTTGGGGCAGTAAACTCAGTGTTTATATTCAGCAATTGCGATATACAGGAGGTGAAAACCTTGCAGATGGACCCTGAATCGCGCTCGTCAAATAACCTGGCAAAGGTGCTGATGAAAAACTTCTGGAAAATATCGCCGGAACAGGTTATTGGCGCTGATGATTATTCATCCTCAACCAATTCGCATACCGCCTTTGTACAAATAGGCGACCGCACCTTTGGCAAAAAGGATAATTACAAACACGCATACGATTTGGCTGAAGAATGGCAAAAATTTACCGGCCTGCCATTTGTTTTTGCCGCATGGATAGCTAATAAACCCATCCCGCAGGAATTTATTGATGAATTTAACCAAACCCTAAAATTCGGGCTCAATCATCGTGCGGAGTTGTTGAAAGAATTACCCGCACGCGCAGACTTCGACCTGGAAGATTACCTGATGCACAAGCTTGATTTTGAACTTACCAAAGCGAAAAAAGAAGCCCTGCACTTGTTTTTGGGGTATGTGAAAGCGCTGTAATCTCTCCGCGCGTCATTGCGAGCGCAGCGCGGCAATCCTCGATAGAAAAGTTCACCGCTTGCATGTCGAAGATTGCTTCGTTCCTCGCAATGACAAAAATTTATTTTCTAATTAAACTTCTTTCCCAAAAATCAATCAAACAGGTACTTAACGGTCTCTGTTGTATTTTGGCATGAAGGATTTCTATTACATTCTGGGTACGGATGCAAACTGCTCTTTTGACGAGATCAAAGAAGCGTACCGCAAATTGTCGAAAAAATTCCATCCTGATTTAAACCAGGAAGACAAGTACTTCGAAAGCCGTTTTAAGGAAATACAGCAAGCCTACGAAACCTTAATCGACCCCATAAAACGCGCTAAATATGATGAAGCGCTAAGGAAATCACAACCGGGTTATACCAAAAGCGGACCACGGCAGCGGCAATATTATAACGCCCATAAATCATCCGGCAAACATTACCAGGCCAAATCCTCGACCCAAACAAATTTCCGCACCCGGATGGCTATCGATATCATATTTACTATCCTGCTGATATTTATTACCCTGGTTTTTGGCGATTACGTATACAAATCAATGACCGGCGGTTCAAAGTTGGTGCTTTTGCCTAAAACAGCTTCGATAGTTAGCCCGCTTGTCAATACAATGCCTAAACATCATAAAAAACATCACCTGTTAAAACTTATATCCTTTATTACCCCAAGCTCAAACTCAGCCCAAGCCAAAGTATCCGCAGCAATTAAATCATCGCCCATAATAAAACCTGATACCCAAAAACCAAGGCCTGTGCAAACCGCACCAATAATAACAGTGAGTAATAAAACTCCTGCTTCACCATCGTTTTTATATGCTACCTACATTAAAGCCAACATGACCGGCCTGGTAAACATGCGAGAAACGGCTGATTTTGGCGCAGATGTAATAGCTACTATCCCCGGCAACTCAAAAGTGTTTGTGGTAGAAAAAGGCAATACATATTATAAAGTGGTTTATAATAATGTGAGTGGTTATGTGCCGAAGTGGTCGTTAGGGGCGAGGTAAACCTAACTTGTCATGTTAAGCGCAGCGAAACATCTGTCGCTGTTGCACCACCATGCAGGTTGGACTACATATCGCTTGGTGCAAAGCTTTACAGATTCTTCACTGCGTTCAGAATGACAGGATGGGTTATCCGCATGTTATCAAATCTTTATTTTCTTTCCCAAAACTAAATCCCTCAAAAAACATTGCTTATCTTAACAGGTAAAACATCAACAAATCTATTATGAATCCAATACAAACATTACAGGGGCAGGCCGCCCTGGTTACCGGGGCCGATAGCGGCATAGGCGAAGGCGTGGCTATTGCGCTGGCAATGGCAGGCGCAAAGGTTGTCATCAACCACGTAGACGCACACGAAGTAGCCGAGAGGATAGTCGACCAGATAAAAGGATTTGGTGGCGAGGCTTATGCCATACACGCCGACGTAAGCAACGAAGCCAATGTACAAGCCATGTTTGCCGAAATGTACAAGCAATACGGCACCATAGATATACTGGTAAACAATGCAGGTCTGCAGCGCGATTCCAAATTTGTGGATATGACCATAGAGCAATGGAATACGGTTATCGGCATAAACCTAACTGGGCAATTTTTATGCTCGCGCGAGGCAGCACGTGAGTTTATACGCAGGGGAGTGGTTGATGGGCGCAGCAAAGCTGCGGGCAAAATTATTTGTATGAGCAGCGTACACGAGGTTATTCCCTGGGGCGGACACGTAAATTATGCCAGCAGCAAGGGCGGTGTAATGATGCTGATGAAAAGCATGGCACAGGAACTGGCCCCGCACAAAATTCGCGTGGTATCCATAGGGCCCGGCGCTATACAAACGCACATTAACCAGTCGGCTTGGAGTACCCCCGAGGCTTTAAAGGCATTGCTAACCCTGATACCCTACAACCGCATAGGCGAACCTGATGATATTGGCAAACTTGCCGCCTGGCTGGCATCGGATGAGGCAGATTATATTACAGGCACTACAATTTTTATGGATGGCGGCATGACTTTGTACCCCGGCTTTGCCGATAATGGGTAAATTTAATGTTAAGTTGGTGTTAATTATCCAGTATATCGATTTAGCAACACTAATTTAAAGCTGAAATACATTTAGATATTGTAAAATATACACTAAGTAAATTATAAAAAATTAAATTTTTAATAGCAAAAGCATATCAATTATTAAATATTCATAAAAGTGTATTTTAATTTACTAAATCCATAACAATATCGTATTTTTGTTATGGATTTAAAATTTAAAATAACATGAAAAAGATATTCATCACCACAGCAATGATTGCCTTATTAGGCAGCACAAGCGTTTTCGCCGATGGCGGAAAAAAAGCAACAAAAGTAACTACAGTTTCTTACTCGGTTGAAAATGAATTTACTTCAGACTTTAGCGATGCAAAAAATGTATCATGGTCAATCACCCCTAATGTACAAAAAGCTACTTTCACCCAGGATGGTGTAAAGATGACCGCTTTTTACAGCCTGCAAGGCGATTACATGGGCGTAACCCAAAATGTTGATTATGCCGCGCTTTCTGATAAAGCTAAAGCAACAATCGCCGATAAGTACAAAGATTACAGCGTTAAAGAAGTAGTTAAATTGGAAACAACCAATCCTGATGCAAATTTTGAGGAAACAAATTATTTTGTCGACCTTAAAAACGGTGCCGACGAGATATTGGTAAGGGTAACCGCCAGTGCCGACGTTTATTTCTTCCAACAAGTTAAATAAAACTGATCTTACTATTATACCCGAGCCGCCAATTTATTGGCGGCTTTTTTTTGTTTATAAAACAGTGGTTTATAGGTAAAATGGCGGAAAATTAAAACAACTTAGGCTGTATGGCATTTATATAGAAGTTATACGTACAAAATGCCAAAGACCATCATCGTATCCAACAGGCTGCCTGTAAAAATAGTAAAAACCGATTCTGATTACCAGCTATCCACCAGCGAGGGCGGTTTGGCAACGGGTTTGGGCTCGGTATATAAAAAAGGCGATAACGTATGGATAGGATGGCCCGGGCTTGATGTTATTGAAGATGACCGCCCAAAAATAACAGATCAACTGGCAGAACTAAGCCTGGTGCCCGTGTTTTTATCGCAGGAAGAGATAAGCGAATATTACGAGGGTTTCTCTAACGATGTATTGTGGCCTGTATTTCATTATTATGCCTCTACCTATACCACTTACAAACAAAGTAATTGGGATTACTATAAAATTGTAAACGAAAAGTTTAAGAATGCTATATTAAAGATAGCCCAGCCCGGCGATACCATCTGGATACACGATTACCAGTTGTTGCTGTTGCCCGCAATGGTAAGGCAGGAAATGCCCGATGTTTCTATCGGCTTCTTCCTGCATATCCCGTTCCCATCGCACGAAATGTTCAGGCTGATACCCTGGCGTTATGAACTGCTGGAAGGCATGCTGGGTGCAGATTTGGTGGGTTTCCATACGTTCGACTACGTACGCCATTTTTTGAGCGCCGTAAACCGTATTTTACCTGTAAACACCTCGGCTAACGTAGTGAACTGGAACGATAGGGCAGTGGTAGCCGAAGCATTCCCAATGGGGATTGATGAAAAGAAATATGCTTCGTTACCCACTAAAAAAGAAGTTAAAAAGCAAATTGAGCAGATAAAGGCCAATTTTAAAGGCACCAGGCTGGTACTTTCTATTGATAGGCTGGATTACAGCAAAGGCATATTGCAACGCTTGGAAGCCCTTGAGCTTTTATTGAAATTATATCCTGATTACATAGGCAAAATAACGCTTTACATGATTGTGGTGCCCTCGCGCGATACGGTGCCGCAGTATATGCAGCTGCGCGATATGATTGATAAAAAAGCCGGCAACATCAACTCCATTTACCGCACTATGGATTGGAGCCCGGTGCATTATTATTACCGCTCGTTCCCGATTGAAACGCTGTCTGCTCTGTATTACTCAGCCGATGTATGTTTAGTTACGCCAATGCGCGATGGTATGAACCTGGTGAGCAAGGAGTATGTGGCCAGCAGGATAAACGATGATGGTGTATTGGTATTAAGCGAGATGGCAGGTTCATCTAACGAACTGATTGACGCGCTGATAGTAAACCCAAATAATATTGGCGATATATGCCGCAGCATAATACGGGCGCTGGAAATGTCGCCTTTTGAGCAGCGCATACGCATGCAGCAGATGCGGAATGTGGTAGCAAAGTTCAATATAAACCATTGGGTTAAAATTTTCATGGACAGGCTGAAAGAAGTAAAACAAATGCAGCGCTCCATGCAAACCAGGCACGTGAGCAATACCACGGGGCAATCGATTATCAACAGGTATGCAAAAACTAAAAAGAGGATTATATTTTTAGATTATGACGGAACGCTGGTTGATTTTAAGCCTAATGTTGAAGAGGCCCAACCTGATAAAGAACTATACGATATTTTAAACCAATTAACCGAAGACCCGGCAAACCACGTGGTATTAATCAGCGGCCGCAAGCATGAAAATTTAGCCGAATGGTTTTACGAACGGAATATTTACCTGATAGCCGAGCATGGTGCCTGGTTTAAGCAGCAAAGCACCAGCTGGCACAAAATTACCGGCCTTTCAGATAGCTGGAAGCAGGATATTTACCCCATTTTAGAAACTTATGTGGATAGGACGCCGGGGTCTTTTATCGAAGAAAAATCATACTCGCTGGTTTGGCATTACCGCAAGGCGCAAAAGGGACTTGGCGAATTACGTGCCAATGAACTGATAAATAACCTCAAATACCTTGCAAATGATAGGGGCTTGCAACTTTTGCCCGGCGATAAAGTGCTGGAAATAAAGAATATGGAGGTAAATAAAGGCAAGGCAGCATTATCCTTAACCGAAAATAAAGACTATGATTTTATTATCGCCTTCGGCGATGATTATACAGATGAGGATATATTTAAGGCGTTGCCTGAAAGCGCCATCACCATAAAAGTTGGCGGTAATTTATCAGCAGCCAAATTTTACCTGAGAAACCCAACCGAAGTACGCCGTTTTTTACTGAGTTTGACGGAAAGTAGTGTGATTGCTGATAAATAATACCGATTTATAGCTTCTATTCATTGCCGTTGGCTTTAGCCAACGGAACTAATAATTAAAGTAGCTGGCTTTAGCCCAATAATTTAGGCTAAAGCCAGTCTTTCGGGTAGCTATTCCGTTGGCTAAAGCCAACGGCAATGAATGGCTGATTATAAAAATATCGGCCTGTCCAACTTCATCGCTATACGATAAGCCGCGTTCATTAAACCCACATGGCTGTATGCCTGCGGGAAATTGCCCCATTGGCTGCCATCGGTTTCGTCAACATCTTCGCTAAACAATAACAGGTGGTTGGAAAATTGCAGCAGGTTTTCAAATTCCTTTATCGCATCATCAATGCGCCCGACTGCTGCAAGCGCTTCCACATACCAAAACGCGCATATCAGGAAGGTTGTTTTGGGTTTGCCAAAATCATCTTTATATAAATACCTGTAAAACAAGCCATTTGATGCTTTTAGTTCTTTTTCTAATGCAATTAAATGATCTTTTGCCCGCTGAGATGCCGGGTCGAGGTAATTCATCATAATTAGTTGTAGGGTACTTGCATCAAGGTTAGTGCCGCCGGCCGAGTTGGTATAAACTTTACGTTTAGGGTCATAACAAGCCTCGATGTGTTTTGCAGCCCGCTTTTTTAGCGACACCGCCTTTTTTATCAGAGGTTTATTTTCGATTGTCCGCGCCATTTTTTCGGCAGCGGAGGCACCTGCCCATTGGAATAGGTTACTATAGCAATGGATATCCGCCATATTCCTGAACTCCCAAATACCAGCATCTTTTTCATCAATGGTGGCTTCAATTTTACTCAGTAAAAAATCAAGCCAGCGTGCCGAGTCCTTACGTTCCGAAAAAATAAAACGGTGATCGGTATACAACGGGAGCAGGGATATCAATACTTGCCCGTAAATATCGTTTTGAATGTGCTCATATGCCTGGTTGCCTATGCGTACCGGCTGGTTGCCTTCGTAACCTTTTAAATCGGCCAGTATTATTTCGGTAAGCGTTTTTTGGCCGGTTATACCGTACAAAGGCTGGTATCGCTTGTCTTCAGCAAACGAAATATCGGTAACATAGCTAAAATACTTCTCCATTTCTTCAAAATGGCCAATATGGTTTAGCGAGGTGATCACATAATACGTATCGCGCAGCCAGCAATAGCGGTAATCCCAGTTACGCCCGCTCCCCGGCGATTCGGGTAAACTGGTGGTACTGGCGGCTATTATCGCCCCGGTATCTTCGTACTGGTGTATTTTTAAGGCCAGTGCGGAGCGTATCACAAAAGGTTGATAGAATGTAGCTATCGAGCTGTGTTTTATCCATGTACGCCAGTATTGCACGGTTTCGCGCAAAAAGTTTTCAGCAGTTCTTTCCAACGGGGCTTCCAATGGTTCGCCGTAGGTTAGCACCAGGTATTTGGGTTCGTTTAACACAAAAGGTTGCTCATCAAAAACGTAGCTGATGGCTATATTGGTAGTTAACCTGATGTTTTCATCGCCGCCTAAATACTGAATGTGGTTGCTGCCGCGATTAACATTTAATTTAACGTTGCCATAGTCGGACATTGGCTCACATTTTACCTTAACGCGCGGCGAACCTTCTATCGCTTCAATTTTACGTATCAGCATCAAAGGTTTGTAGTAGCGCTGGTTATTGTAATAGCGTGGGGCAAAGTCGGTTACGCGGTAGCTGGTTTTATTTTCGAGGGTAATTTCGGTTATCAGCACATTGGTGTTTTCCAGGTAGTACTGGTGCGAAGTAAAGTTACCTTCAGGTAAAATGGAAAACTCACCGCCCTTATCCTTATCCAGCAAACCGCCAAAAATAAACGTGCTGTCGAACCGGGGCCAGCAAAGCCACTGTACGTTGGTGTTTTTATCTATATGTGCTAAAAAGGCGCAATTACCAATAATGCCGGTGCTATAGGTGTGTTTCTTCATACTTAAATATCCCATATAGGGGCTTTAAGCAATATTTAACAAATTAGCTGGTATAATGTTGGCTTTAAAACGCTGTGAAATTTAATTTAACTAT
>Ga0206848_1073_pt1 | contig 26008 bp, 21 predicted proteins | sample Alteio_BWOrgCont_18_FD_152635 | JGI IMG/M metagenome (GOLD analysis project Ga0206848, IMG submission 152635) | Enriched cells from forest soil in Barre Woods Harvard Forest LTER site, Petersham, Massachusetts, United States -... | ecosystem: Environmental > Terrestrial > Soil > Temperate forest >...
TGCTTATGTACAACGAATTTGAAGGTGCCGGTAAGGAAGGTCTCCATTGCGGTGATGTCGACCTCGCCGTTTCCCTGACCTGCGTGGCCGTCCCCGGCGATGAAGAGCGCGCCTTTAGCTGCGACAGGGATGAAAAGCGTGGTGCCGGCGACCAGCTCCTTGTTGTCCATGTTGCCGGCGTGAGCGAACGGCGGCGCGGAGTCTACGCGGCCCTGGCCGGGTGCGACGCCCATGCTGCCGAAGAAGGGATGCAGGGGGATTTCGATGCCGGGCGCGAAGTGGGCGATCATCTTTTCGCGGTCGAGCGGGATGATGCGCGTGCGGCTGTAGGGATATTCCATGGGCAGGAAGCCGCGATGCAGGCCGAAGCTGTTGCAGGCGAACGGCGCGTCAATGTCGATCTTGAGGATCTGAACTTCGAGGACGTCGCCGGGTTCGGCTTCTTCGATTGCGACGGGGCCGGTGAGGATGTGGCCGCCGGGGCCTTTGTCTTTTTCAGGATAATTTTTGTAGACCTCGTCATTGTATGTGGGAATGTCTTCGCGTTTGACGCCGCGTGTGATGAGACGATCCGTGGGGCCGCAGGTGGAGAGCGTCTGCAGCTTTACCGTGTCGCCGGAGTGCACAGTGATGGCGGGTTTGGCGTCGGCAGCGTAGTGGCCCCACTCGACTGTGGTGGATGTGGCGAGGACGGTGTGATCCTGTGCGGGCAAAAACACGGCGCTGACAATGAGAATGCTGAGAGACACAAAGAGCTGGCGCATGAGGCCTCATGAGAAAAGCAAGATGTGTTGATTTAAACCGGTCTGAGGCGATTCGTCCAGATGGGAGTTTGGGCGGATCATTTGGCAGGCTCGCGACGGCTACACCTCTCAATGTGTGGTAGTTTACACATTGAGAGGTGTAAACGTGCCTACAAACCTGGCTTTGGATGATCGCCTTATCGATGAGGCGCGACGCGTGGGCGGCCATGCGACCAAGAAAGAGGCTGTGACGGTGGCTCTTGAGGAGTACGTGGCGCGGCGCAAGCAGCTTGCGATCCTTGATCTCTTTGGCACGGTGGATTTCAGCAAGAAGTACGACGCCGGCGAGAGCCGCAAGTGGGACAAGGTGAAGGTTGACAAGCAATGAAGGTGCTTGTGGACAGCTGCGTCTGGTCACTGGCACTGCGCCGCCGTCAGGGCGTGGAAGGCTTGAACAAAGAAGAGCGCAAGCTGGTGGGCGCCCTGGCAGACGGAATCCGGGATGGGCTGGTGGTGATGGTTGGGCCTGTTCGCCAGGAGGTTCTCTCCGGCATCCGGCACGTAGAGCAGTTTGAGCGGCTGCGCGAGCATTTGCAAGCTTTCCGCGATGAACCGATTGAATCGGAGAATTATGTTCATGCGGCGAGGTTGGATCATCTGTGCCGGAAGGAAGGCTTGCAGTGCGGGCCCGTAGATATGCTCCTGTGTGCGCTTGCACAGCGGCGCGGATGGAGCGTTCTGACCAATGATGCCGGGCTTTTGCGCTGCATGAGGGAGATTGCTCTGCACGGAGAGTGGACAGGCTAGCGCCAGCGATCACCGCGCTTCATGAGGAATTCGCGGAAGACGTAACCCCATGGGATGAGCGGCACGAAGATCACTACAACCGACACGGAAAAGATGTCGGATGCGATGTCATCTGTAATCTGATGCGCCCGCCAGAGTGGCAACGCGAAAAAGGCGAGGTAGATGGCCTTCCAGATCAGCTCGAAGAGCAGGAGAGGGATCATCTTGACGGGGTAGCGAAGGCCGAGCACTGCGGTGAGGCCGAGGCCTGCGAGAAGGCTGAACTGAATGCCTCTGGTGGCGGCGAACTCCGGGGTGTGTTGAAAAACACGGGGCCAGAATGTCGTGCCTATGCCTACGGCGAGAATCAAATAAGTGATGCGCAGCGTGTATAAGCGCCAAAGCGCCACAGTACCGGTTTCACCCTGAGACATGCGCGCCTCCGCGTTGAGATGACTATAAGCTAAGTGGAATTACGCGCACGGCTTGGAATTTGTTCCTGAGAATGAAGCGGCTGCTGACGCTGACGACTCAGCGGTCAGCAGCCGTTGTTTGTTATGCATTGAAATTACCGCTCCCAGAAATGGGGTGGCTCGATGCCAATTGCGCGGAGGTAGACGTAGCCCTGGCCGCGGTGGTGGATTTCGTTGTCGATGGCGTACTGAATGGTTCTCAGTCCGGAACCTTCCCACATGCCGAAGGCCTTATCCACTTCGCTGAAGCGGTGCGGGGGTATTTCAGGGAATTTCTTGTCGAGCTCGACTGTCTGCTCGTCCCAGAGAGCAATCAACTCTTCCTTGGTGGTGGGTTTTCTTGCCTTGTTGAACTCTACCCATTTGCCGGTGGAGACGCCATCGACGATGGGTACGGCCATGCCGATGAACTCCCAGGCTAGCTCTGAGAAGGGCCGCATGCCGCCGACGGAGAACCCGAAGAGCTTGTTTTCTGGAAACGCTTCGATGACCTTGCGGGTGAGTCCCCGGTGTCCCTGCCAGTGTTTGAGGAGTTCCTCTGCCGTGATTACGCTGACTTCCGTTGTCGCTGTTGTCATTTCCGTCTCTCCTTGTGTATTGCCTTCCATAGGCACAACTAGGAGAGTACGCGGCATTCCCGACAGCTTCTGTCGTAAATTGAAGAAAGAATCGAATTCTGGATTTGCCTTATGTATGACCCGATCATGCGCGTGCTTACCGTCCTGGAGATTTTGCAGGCGCGCGATTCTGTGAGCGGCGCGGAGCTGGCTGAGCGGCTGGAAGTGGATCTGCGCACGGTGCAGCGGTACGTTGTGCGGCTGAAGGATTTGAAGATTCCGGTGGAATCTTCGCGGGGCGTGGGTGGGGCGTATCGGCTGAAGCCGGGGTATCGACTGCCTCCGTTGCTGCTTACCAATGAAGAGGCCTTTGCGCTGTCGCTGGGGCTGCGGGCGCTGCGGCAAATTGGGCTTTCGGCCTTTGCGCCAGCGACAGAGAGCGCGCTCGAAAAGCTGCGGCGCGTGCTGCCGGATGCGCTGCTCGAGAGCGTGCGCACGGTGGAGGATGTGGTGGCGATTGAGCCGGGGCCGTGGGTGGTTTCAACTTCTGTGGAGAGCCTGATCCGAGCGGCCACTGCCATTCGTACCAGTAAGAGAATCCGCTTCGGCTATGAGGCCATTGATGGTGCAGCAACGCGGAGGCAGATTGAGCCGTATGCGCTGATGCATACCGACGGGCGCTGGTACCTGATTGGCTATTGCCTGACGCGCAAGGCGATGCGGACCTTTCGGCTGGATCGCGTGGCTGATCTTGCGGTCGGTGTGGCGGGATTTCGCAGGCCGGCGAATTTCGACGCGCGCAAATATCTAGAGGAGCGGATGCCGTTTATTCAGTCGGACTATCAGATCGATGTGTGGATCGATATGCCGATTGCAGAGGCGGAGCGTAGCTTTGGACCGATTCGCGTGGCAGTGGAAGCGCAGGATGGCGGTGTACGGCTGCGATGCGGACGCGACCGGCTGGAGATGTTTGCAGCGATGCTGCTGAGCGTGGGGCGGCGGGTTGTTGTGCATAGCCCGCCGGAGATGCGGGAGACGTTTCGTGAGCTGGCGCGGCGGGCGTTGGAAGCTGCGGATGCCCCTCTCGCGGCTGCTGAAATGGAATAGGTCTTCTATAAGTATTTATGCGCTCGCGAGTGGAGTTTCGGCCGGATGCAAAACTCTAAGCCTTCTTTTGCTTCGCCTTGAGCAGCTGGCCTCCAACAAGCCATAGAAATTTATCGATATCTTTCAGAGAATAACCTCCCAGATTGTAGGCGACTTCAAACCGCTTCACAATTGCGTGAAAACAGGCGTAGTCCTTGCACTCTGAATCTTTGAATTGAAACTCCAATTCCTTCGATCTGTATGCACGAAGCGCTTCCCACATATTCCCATCATAGATTGCGTAAGCTTCGTGGTTGTGCCAACTGCAGAACTTCGTGGCAAAGGAGAAGTAGTGTTTCCTCGTTCCATGAGATCTCCAGATCGCATCGACGGCGTCCGAGTTTCCCTGCTTCAGATTGGTATCCAAGCACTCAATTCTCGAGATATGGACCGCGAGTGGATGAAGGTCCACATCCAAAACTCTGGCATGATAGAGCGCGTTGATGGTAACGACCTTGATGAGCACGTGTTCAGGTTTTGTATTCTCGGCATAGGTCGCAATCAGTTCGCGCAAAGTTGATTCGACTCGGGCTGTCTCAGAATCGTTCACGAAGTCTGCGATTTCAGCATCGATGAAGTCTTTTGGGTTACGCATTATGCCCCCATTTAACAGTGTGGCCGGGAAATATTACTTGATTAGTACGCTTCCAGGATCACTCTCAGGATGCCGGTTTATGTTTACTTCTGCGGATAGCCTTGCCAGAGATATTCGAGCGCTTCGGCCAGAGTTTGCTTCTTCGTTGCGTAGTCGACGTGGCCCGCGTTTTGTGCGAAGAGGAACTGGTAGTGGTAGCCCTTGGCTGCTAGCGCTTGCGCCATCTTTTCATTGGCCAGGACCCAGTCATGCATATTGTCGCGCATGACGTTGGGGTTGTAGAGGTCGCGGTCGCCTACTTCCATCCAGATGCGGATGGGCTTGCGTGGAGATGCAGGAATGAGATGCTCGTGGAACTCCCATGCGCCGTGCGGAGTTTCGGGATTGCTGGGCCACTGCTGGTTGATCCATGTGCCGGAGTAGGCGAGGACGCGGTGATAGAGCTCCGGGTGATACCAGGCCATGATGAGAGAGACGGCTCCGCCGGAACTTCCGCCGGTGGCGGCGCGGCCTTCGGGGTCGCGGGTGAGTTTGACGTTGTAGCGCGATTCGACTTGTGGGAGGACTTCCTGCTCGACGAACTCCGCGTAGCGGCCGGACATGGTGTCGTACTCGAGGCCGCGCTCGCTGCCCTGGGCGTCGCCGGTGCCGTTGGAGATAGAGACGGCGATCATGACGGGTACGCGATGCTCGGCGATGAGTGAATCGAGCGTGGTGAAGAGCAGGCCGTCCGGGCCGTCTGCGCCGACGATGAACGGTGCTGCGGTGCCGGGCTGATACTGCTTGGGCACGTAGACGGTGACTTTGCGCGTGTAGGGCGCGGGATGGCTGGTGGTGACGATCAGCTTTGCGGGGTCATTGGGATCGGTTGTGCCGAGAGGGCCTGGCTCGCGCTTGATGCCGGGATAGAACTTGCTGTCGGCGGAGTTGAGGACGAACTCGAAGACGTCACCATGAGGGATGTTGGGATTGGTGAGAGCTTCCGGCGCTGGCGTGTGCGTTGGGCCAATAATGAAGTTGCCGTCTTTATCAGCGGGCGGGACTGCGCCGTCGGGAAGCTCTGTGGCGTTCACGTAGCCGGGTGTGTGAGGATCGCGCGTGGGCGGCGTCGGACGGGCTTGCGGCGCAGGGGCTGGTTGATTCGGTGTGGGCTGCGGTACCGGCGGAACGGCTGGAGTTTGCGAGTACGCCAATGAGCAGGCGAAGAGCAGAGTCACGGCGGAAGAGATGCGATAGAGATGCATAGATTGCGTTTTGAGCTCCCGTGACGCAGTATAGACGCGCAGTATGGATCAGATGGAACTGAAAAGAATCTGCCGGTGATAGAGTTGTAGTCTCGTTGCAAGCTTACGAATTTCCTCTCACATTCCCTTCCGGAGTCATGCACGCATGATTGCACTCAGATTCCCTGCCGTTGTGCTCGCTGGTCTGGCCACGCTTAGCCTGTCCGCTGGCAGCTTATCCGGGCAGGACCGTTCTTATGGGCGGTCTGTGGTCAGCACGCAATACGGCATCGTTGCCACGAGCCAGGTCTCGGCTTCACAGGCAGGCGCTCGCATCCTTGAGCAGGGCGGCTCGGCGATTGATGCGGCGATTGCGGCCAATGCCGTTCTGAACGTAACGGAACCCACCTCGAACGGGCTTGGCGGCGACCTCTTTGCCATTTACTGGGAGGCGAAGACGGGGAAGATCTACGGCATCAACGCCAGCGGCTGGGCTCCGAAGGCGCTGACGATCGAGCATCTGCGCCAAAAGGGCGTGAGTGCGATGCCGCAGTACGGGATCGACTCTGTGACGGTGCCGGGCGTGGTGGATGGATGGGCCAAGCTTCACACGCGTTGGGGAAAGCTGCCGTGGCGCGAGCTCTTTCAGCCGGCCATTGTGTATGCCGATCAGGGATTTCCTGTGGCGGAGATTATTCATGACTGGTGGAACGGGGATCGCGAAGAGCTGCTCAAGAATGCGGAAAGCACGCGCGTCTTTCTGCCCGGTGGCAAGACGCCGGAAACCGGCGAGGTCTTTCGCAATCCCGACGTGGCGCATGCGCTGAGGCTTGTGGCGGAACAGGGCGAAGGAGTGTTTTACAAGGGTGAGATAGCGCAGGCCATCTTGAAGACCTCGCAGGCACTGGGCGGCACGATGACGGCAGAGGATCTTGCTTCCTATTCTGCGGAGTGGGTGGAACCGATCTCGACACAGTATCGCGATTGGACCGTGTATGAGCTGCCCCCCAACGGCGACGGCATTGCGGCGCTGGAAATGCTGAACATCATGGAGCAGTTCAAGCCCGACCCGGCGGGCGCGCACAGCCCTGGCGAGCTGCACACGCGCATTGAGGCGATGAAGCTTGCCTATGCTGACGTGAAAGCCTACGTCGGCGATCCGCGCTTCAGCAAGATTCCTGTTGATCAGCTTCTCTCGAAGGCCTATGCCGCGAAACGCGCTTCGCTGATCGATCCAGCGAAGGCTAACTGCACTGTGGCTCCGGGCGCGCTGGGCACCAGCGACACGACGTACTTTACCGTTGCCGACCGCGAAGGCAATATTCTCTCGGTGATTCAGAGCAACTACAACAACTTCGGCTCAAATGTGACCGTGCTCGGCATGGGATTCGCGCTGCAGGACCGCGGTGGACTTTTTTCGCTCGATGCCGCATCCCCCAACGCGCTGGCCGGCCGCAAGCGTCCGTTTCACACCATCATTCCGGCCTTCATGCAGAACGGCGACCAGCACATTGGCTTCGGCATCATGGGCGGCCTGAATCAGCCGCTGGCTCATGCACAGTTTGTCTCCAATGTGGTCGATTACCACATGAATATCCAGGCTGCGATGGAAGAGCCGCGATTTACCGATCGACAGCAACTGGGCTGCAGAATCGTGATCGAGTCGCGCGTGACACCGGCAACGCTCGATGCGCTGACGCGCATGGGACATGTGCTGCAGGTGCATCCTGATTACACATCGCAGATGGGGCGCGGGCAGGCTATTCTTCATGACAGCAAAACCGGGGTCAACTCCGGCGCGTCCGACCCGCGCGCGGACGGCGCAGCGATTCCGGAGCAGCCGGATTTCTCCGGCAAATCCATCAGGCATTAACAGGCTGGCTGGTTTCTGTTGAATTTGCGCCGAAGCCGGCCAGCATGACTGTGGCTGCGAAGAGAAGCGTGTCGCCTACGTAATTGAGGCCCTCCACTGGATTGGTGGGAAGCTCGGCGATACAGATGGGGCCGTAGAAGATGATCACCAGCAGCACAAGAATTGCGCCTGCGCTCGCTGCTGCAATGCGGACCGTGCGGCGGATTAAGAGGCCGATGCCTGCGAGGATGAGGACGACTCCGATGAAGTACGTGATGGCTGTTGAACCGGGAATCCACGCGGGCGTGATTTTTTCGAGCGGAACGCCGGGCACGTTGTGCGGGAAGAAGAAGTGCTCGATGCCATAGAAGATCATGACGAGCGCGACGATGGTGCGGCCGGTAAAGACGTATGCGCGGCCCGTCGAGGCTTCGCGCGGCGTGAGGCTTCCGGCGAGCACGATGGCTCCTGCCGCGAAGCAGAGCTCGCGTACAGTGAGGGTCCAGAAGATGCGGTCATGAAATTGAGCGGGGAGATTGGGCAGATCGACGACGGCCACGATGATGAGGAAGAAGAGCGCCAGCAATGTGGCAGACAAACGCACACAACGCGAGATGATAAAGCTGATGGCGGCGGCCAGGAGCGCGACGCCGAAGAAGTAGGTCCAGAAGAGCGCGCCCGGAAGCCACTTGGGCACAGCGCCCATGAGATCGTGGGCATCGAAGAGATGCTCCATGGCAAAGATGGCGAGCGGCACAGCTTCAAAGACCAGTGCGAGTGTGAGGATTTTTTCGATGCCGGAGGCCGATTGGAAGCGCGTGCGGACGAGGATAAGTCCCGCGATCAGGATGACTGCGCCGGCGATGATCATTGCCCAGACTTCCAGTGTCATGGCTGTCTCCTGCGATTGCGAAATTCTGCTGCGCTGAATGTCAGCGATTCTATAACCGCGGATTGGCTGGTTTTACCTCTTTTCTGCCAAGACGGTCTATATTTGCGCCAGACCGGTACGCCAGCGAGACCAGCAGGCGCAGCGGCGGAAGGAGCAGGAAGGCGGCAGACGGAGGAAACTTACTTTGCGAGTTTTTCGAGGAGCCCGTCAAAGTCTTCGAGCTTGGCGTATTCGATGATCACGCGGCCACGGCCCTTTTTGTCTTCGATGGAAACCCTGAGGCCAAGGGCGCGCTGGAGCTGGTCAGCGACTTCGCGGACGTTGGGGTCGACCGGAGGGACTGGCTTTTCTTCCTTCGCTTTGGCCTTTTCAGGGTTCAGAATCTGCTGTACCATATTCTCTAATTGGCGAACAGAAAGCGAAAGTTGAATGGCGCGCTGGGCAGTTTTCTCCATTTCGTCGGTGCCGTGAAGGCCGAGAAGAGCGCGTGCATGGCCAAAGCTGAGAATTCCGCCCTCTACGTGCTGCTGCACGCTGGAAGGGAGCTTGAGGAGGCGTAGGTAATTCGAGACGGAGGCGCGGTCCTTGCCGGTGCGGACGGAGATCTGCTCGTGGGTCATGTTGAATTCGCGCGAGAGGCGTTCGAAGCCGCGTGCCTGCTCGATGGGGTTCAGGTCGGCGCGCTGGAGATTTTCGACGATGGTGATTTCCATCGCCTGCTCGTCGGAGACCTGGCGCAGGATGGCGGGGATGGTCTTCTTCTCGACAAGCTTTGAGGCACGCCAGCGACGCTCACCGGCAATGAGCTGGAAGCGACCGTCGGCGCGGGGACGGACGAGGATGGGTTGCACGACACCATTGGCCTTAATGGATTCGGCGAGCTCCGCCAGACTGCCTTCGTCGAAGATCTTCCGCGTCTGGTAGGGGTTCGGATCAATCAGCTCGACGGGGATCTCGCGCGGCTTGCCAGTTTCCGGTTCAGGGCCCGCGGTATAGGACGGCGTGGTAGGAGTCTGAACGCGGGGCAAAAGCGAGTCGAGCCCTTTGCCGAGTGCGCGGCGCTTGGGATCATGTGCAGGGGTTGTGGTCGTCGTCATAAATCAACATCCTTAGAGCCCGGCAGTTTCGCCGGAGAAAAATGAACTTTCGGGGAACGCGGCAGGCGGAGGGAAACCGGCTGCTCAGGAATATGGCCAGAACCGGACCGCCGGTTTGCGCGACTCGCGTTCGGCGGAGTCCGCAACAGCTAGCTCCTCGGCGCGCTTCTTTGCGCGCGGGCTTTCAATGCCGTTACGCGCCAGATACTCATTGGCCAGCTCGAAATAAGCCTCCGTTCCCCGTGAACGTGGATCGTAGAGCGCTACGGGCTTACCGTGGCTGGGGGCTTCGGCGAGGCGAATGTTGCGCGGAATGACGGTCTTGAAGAGCTGTTCTTTGAAGTGCTGGCGAAGTGTCTGCGTGACCTGCTGGGCCAAGTTCGTGCGGTCGTCATACATGGTGAGCAGGACGCCTTCGATCTTGGCGTCGGGGTTGTAGGCCTGACGCACGCGTTCCAGGGTTGAAATCAGCTCGGAGATGCCTTCGAGAGCAAAATACTCAGCCTGCATGGTGACGATGAGGGAGTTTGCCGCAGCGAGCACGTTCAGGGTGAGCAGATCCAGCGCCGGTGGGCAGTCGAGCAGGATCATGTCGTACTTGTCCTTGATCGGATCGAGAGCATTGCGGAGGCGAAGCGCGCGGTCTTCAGCCTGAGCAAGCTCAATATTGGCACCGGTCAGGTTCTTGGAACCTGGCAGCAGCGAGAGATTTTCCGTCTCCGTGGGAAGAATCACCTGCTCGGCGGGGGTGAGCCCCATGAGAACGTCATAAATGGAATGGCGGTCATCATCGCGGGCAATACCTACGCCGGATGAGGCATTTGCCTGGGGGTCACAGTCGACCAGGAGCACTTTCAGGCCCTCAAGAGCGAGGCAAGCGGAGAGATTGATGGCGGTGGTGGTTTTACCCACACCTCCCTTTTGATTGACGAGTCCGACGATCTTACCCATGGCATTTAAGAGTATCGTTCGCGCGCGGTTTGGAACAGGGCGGTTGACCTGTGGAGAATTTGACAAAGCTGTGGAAAGTTCTGTTTCGCATGAACGTTTGAGAGGGGTAACTCACGCAAAGCCAAGGAATTGCAGGCCAAGGAAGGAAATCCAGAAGATACGTTACAAAGGGGTGAATGGTGGAAAACTTGTCTCAAATGATGGGGGATTTAAGGCCATATTCCGGATGTTCTTTGCTGTTCCGCCGGGCGGCTTAAAACCTATGTTCCACGTGGAACATAAATGGGCTAGTCGGCATTCGAAGTAATGTTCCACGTGGAACATTTGCCTTGCCTGCTTGTTTTGATGGGAGTTTGACCCTTAGAACTTCTGGCCGAGGAGGAGCATATGGTCGTCGCCGCCGGGGAGTGGAACAGGGGCGGACCAAGTGAACTCCGTGCCTGCCGCGATCTGGAGGCAGGCCCTGGTGCCAGATGTAGCGAGCAAAACCAGCCATCCACCGGGGCAAACAAGTGGGGTTGCAGCTTCTATGGCCGTCTCCATTTTGTCCACCGCGCGCAGGGTGACAAGGTCGAAGGTCTTGCCAAGCTTTTCTGCTCGATCCGAATGGACCTGAGTTGAAAGACCTAGTGTACGAATGGCTTCGCGCAGAAAGGCTGCCTTCTTACCCTGAGATTCGGCGAGCGTGACATGGATTTCTGGCTTGCAGAGGGCGATGGGGATGCCGGGAAAGCCGGCACCTGAGCCAAAATCAAGGAGAGAGCCGTTATCAGCTGGAAGGACTTGCGCCGCAGCGATGCACTCGGCGAAGTGCCGGCGGATAATGCAGTCCTCATCGCGAATGGCGGTGAGATTGGTACGCGCATTCCAACGCTGCAGCACTACTGAATAGTCCTCGAAACGCCCAGCGGTCTCGGAATCGAGCGGGAGATGGCCGGATTCGGCCAGGACGGCGTTGAGCCTGGCTTCAAAGCTGGAAGGGGTAGTCATCGGGTCGCTGCTACTGATTCGTGAATGGCACGAGGTTTCCATGCTTCAGCGGCGTGGATGAAGGCGGAGAAAAGAGCGCGAGAGAGCACACTGGTTGTGTAGGTTCGCTCAGGATGCCACTGTACGCCGACTGCCCAATGCGCGCTTTCCGATTTTGGCGACTCCAGCTCCACCGCTTCGATAACCTCATCCTTAGAAGAGATGGCGGCGACGCGCAGGTTGTTGCCTGGAACCAGCAAAGCCTGGTGATGGCTGGAGTTAACCAGCTCTTCTGTGGCTCCGGTTGCAAGCTGTGAGAGAAGTGAACCGGAAGCGATACGAATGGGATGTGCTTCAAGGATGGTGCGGCCGGGTGCGTGGTCGACTTCCGTTTTGCCTGCGGCGGCCAGATCCTGGACCAGGGTGCCGTTCAGCCAGACATTGAGGCTCTGAATGCCATAGCAGATGGCTAGGATGGGTTTGTGGAGGTTGAAGGCGTCCTGAAGGAGCAGCTCATCAACGGCTTCGCGAGCCGGGTCGGGGGGATTGCAGGCGGGAATCCTCTCAGCGCCGTACTTCTGCGGATCGACGTCAAATTTGCTACCGGGAAGAAGCACACCCTGCGCCTTGGTGAGAATGCGAGCGACATCCGCCGGCTTATCTTCAAGCGAGATAAGTATGGGTGTGGCTCCCGCGGATTGGAGTGCGTGCAGGTATGGCTGCAGTGCGCGCGTGTTGTAATCCGTGTCGATCGAAGTAGGTACGGGAATTGCGATTCGGACGCTCATCAACAAACTAGTGTACGACGAGGTTGACCGAATGGCTAGATTTCTATATAAAGCATTTAATTTCAATAGTATATAAAGCACAAAGATTGATTGGAAGCCCATCCTTCACGCAAAACGAGCGAAGGATGGGTGGGTTGGCCTGATGATTAGATCTGGGCGGTGCCTCCGTCAACAAAGAGTTCCACTCCATTCACAAAACTTGAATCGCTCGATGCCAGGAATAAGGCCGCGGTCGCGATCTCTTCAGGGCGACCCATTTCGCCACGTGGAATCATGGATTTGAACTGCTCCTTAGCCTCAGTGCCGAAGGGGTCGAGTGCGGGCGTGTCGATGGTGCCCGGGCTGAGGACATTGACCCGGATTCTGCGATCCTTAAGCTCCGTGAGCCAGGTACGGGCAAAGGAGCGCAGCGCGGCCTTGCTGGCGCTATAGACACCCAATGTGGCAAAGCCCTTGATGCCGGCTATGGATCCGTTCATGATGATGGCACCGTTATCCTGCAAGAGAGGCAGGGCCTTCTGCACGGTGAACAAAGTGCCACGCACATTCAGCCCGAAGGTCTTGTCGAAGTGCTCTTCGGTTACCTCCGCAAGCGTGATGAACTCCCCGAAGCCCGCGCTGGCAAAGAGGATGTCGATCTTGCCTTTTTCCTTGCGGACGATCTCGTACAGGCGGTCCAGATCAGCCAAACTGGCGGCATCTCCCTGCACGCCGGTGACGTTTTTCCCAATCAACTGAACGGCTTCATCGAGCTTGTCCTTGCGGCGTCCGGTGATGAACACGTATGCGCCTTCCTCGACAAAGAGCTTTGCGGTTGCCAGCGCCATACCGGAAGTGGCCGCGGTGATGACGGCAACTTTTCCTTCGAGCTTACCCATAAAAATTCCTCCTGCGACAGTAGATGGGAGCCACGTTATACAAGATTCATTAGTTCGGGATTAATGAACTATTGAATCATTCCGCTTGAGTTACTACTCTCAATAGATATGCGACCGATGCTTCATCCCTCGATTGAAGATGTGACGGTGGAGGGTATTCTCTACGCGCTCTCGGAATCGGTGCGGGTGGCGATCTTTGTCGACATTGTGGGACAGGATTGCCCGCAGAACTGTTCGACCTTTCTGACGGTGAGGGACAAGGCGATTCCGAAGTCCACGCTTTCGCAGCACTTCAAGATTCTTCGCGAGAGCGGACTGATTCGAAGCGAGCGGCACGGCGTGGAGATGCACAACATCTCGCGGTGCGAAGAGGTTGACAAGCGTTTCCCTGGGCTGCTGCGGACGATTGTGGATGCGTACCTGCTTGAGTCGGGCGGGAGCCCCACGGCAATGCCCGGCATGAAGAAAACGCAGCCACGTAAACGCAGTCGCAACAAGCGCTGAATTTTTCAAACCAACCGCACAAGTGGAAGTTTATCCAGCTCCGCGCCTGGATGTAGACAATCTACACGGCAGGGTGTAGTTTATCTACATCATGAGCAAAGAAGAGAAATATCAGAATCGGATTGAGCTGCTGCAGGGCACGCTGGACATGCTGATCCTGGAGGCGCTGCGTTGGGGGCCGATGCATGGGTACGGCATTGCGCAGGGGATTCGCTTCAAGTCAGATGAGGTGCTGCAGGTAGAGACGGGATCGCTGTATCCCGCGCTGCACAGGCTTGAGCGGCAGGGGTGGGTCAAGTCGAAGTGGGGACAGACCGAGAGCAACCAGCGCGCGAAGTTTTACGAGATCACCAAAAAAGGTAAAGAACATCATGCTGCCGAGCAGGAGCGCTGGCAGCGCATGGTGCAGGCCATTGGCGCAGTGATGGGTGCTGCGCGCGCGGCTGAGTAACTGGAGGTGCGTATGCGATTTTGGCCGGGGTGGGAGCGAAAGAAAGACGACCTGAACGACGAGCTGGAAGCGCATCTGCGAATTGCCGTGGAGGAGCGCATTGCTCGCGGTGAATCGCCGGAAGAGGCGAGGGGCGCGGCGGTGCGCGAGATGGGAAACTCTGCACTTGTGGCCGACGTGACGCGTTCCGCGTGGGGCTGGCAGTGGCTGGAGCGTGTTCTGCAGGATATTCGATATGCGGTGCGGGGGTTCCGCCGCAACCCGACCTTCTCCTTCACCGTTGTGCTCACGCTAATGCTCGGAATCGGTGCTACGACGGCAGTCTTCAGTGTGGTGGACAGAATTCTCTTTCGCAGTCTTCCCTATGCCGATTCCGGCCGCCTTGTCTCAGTGGGTTTAACGGCTCCAATCGAAACGCAGGAGTTCGCGCTCGGCGGATTTTATTATGAGTGGCAGGACAATCAAAAGCCGTTCGTGAGCCTCACTTCGGAGACAGCCACAGAGCCGTGCGATTTAACTGAGGTCAATCCCATACGGCTCGATTGCGCGCATATCGAAGCGAACTTTTTGCCGACTCTAGGCGTTGCTCCGGTTGCGGGGCGTAACTTTCTTGCAGATGAAGACAGACCGAATGGTCCGAAAGCGGCGCTGATTTCATACGCGCTCTGGCAAAAGCGATTTCAGCTTGATCGCAATGCCATTGGCAGAGTAATTCGCATTGATGGACACCCGATCCAGATTGTGGGCGTGCTGCCGAAGGACTTCGAGATGCCGCGCCTGCAGGCGGCGGATATTCTTTTGCCGCAGGCCTTGGATGTGGCCGCAGAGCGCAGACAATCTCCGGAACATGTCATGTGGGCTTTCGCGCGGCTGAAACCCGGCGTAAGCATTGAGCAGGCTACGGTAGAGCTCCAGCCTCTGTTTGAGTATTCCCTGAGGCTTGCGCCGGCGGCTTTTCGTAAGGAGGTTCATCTCAAGGTCCGGTCATTGCGTGACCGCCAGTTTCACGATGTGCATCGTGCCGCATGGATGCTGTTGGGCCTGGTGGCTGCTGTTCTGCTTATCGCCTATGCGAACGTTGCCGGTTTATTGATGGCGCGCGGGGCAAGCCGCGAAAGAGAACTGGCAGTACGAGCTGCTCTGGGGGCAAGCCGCCTGCGGCTGGCACGCCAGGCGCTGACAGAATCATTCATCCTTTCGCTGGCCGGAGGAATTGCCGGTTGCCTCTTTGCCGCAATACTGATGCGCTTGTTCGTTTCTCTGGCTCCTGAAGGACTTCCATTTTTGAGCAAAGCGCGGATCGATCTGCGCATCTTCGGATTCACGCTCGCTGTGTCTCTGGTCTGCGCGGTTTTCTTCGGCCTTATATCCATTACACGAAGGCGCGGGGCGGAAGCTCTGAACCAGCGTGCGCGCGTGAGCTCGCAACGTGCATCCCTGAGACAGTGGCTGGTAACTGCGCAGATTGCCATGAGCATGGTTCTGCTAGCGGGCGGAGCGTTGCTTGTGCGCAGCTTCTGGAATCTGCAGACACAAAACCTCGGCATGAGTGCAGAGAACATAATGACCGCCGCAATCTCACTTGGGCAAACATCGTACCCGACAAATGAGAGCCAACTGGCGTTCTTTCAACAACTGCAGCATAACCTGCGCTTCGGTCCTGGGATTGCGCTAGCGGCCATGAGCGATTCCTTGCCGCCGGGGGGCACCCATCGCGACCAGATCTTCGCTCCGATCCATGTTGAGGGCAAACCGCAAGTCACATCGGGCACAGGCGGGACCGTCGCCTGGCGATGGGTTACTCCTGACTATTTCAAAGCGCTGCAGATTCCAATTGTGCAAGGGGAGGGTTTTACCGAGGGAGAACTCGCGTCGAGCGGAAACTTCGTGGTGCTCAGCAGATCGCTGGCCAATCGCATTTTTTCCGGCCAGAATCCCGTCGGGCAGCAGCTGCGTCTCCATTCCGGCGCGCCTGACTCAGAGAATCCCTTGTGCACCGTCGTCGGCGTTGCTGCGAATGTGAAGAATGGCGGCCTTGCCGGAGGCGAGGAACCGGAGTATTACAGGCTGCGGCGCAACCGTCCGGAGGACTGGGACCAGAGTGCGGTTGTCATTTTGAAGACCAGCCTGCCTGCCAGCGTAAGCGAACAATGGATACGATCTCAGGTTGCATCTATCGATCCAACTCTGCCGGTGGATGTGAACACGCTGCACGAGGAGGTTGGAAAGATGGCGGACCAGCCGCGTTTCGAGATGCTGCTTGTCGGATTCTTTGCATGCACTGGATTGATTCTCGCCGTGATCGGTCTCTATGGTGTCGTCTCGTATCTGGTGGTCCAGCGGACTGCGGAGATCGGCGTGCGCATGGCTGTTGGCGCTTCAAGGGCTGACATTTTGAGGTTAGTGCTTCGTAGCGCGCTCCGCATGATCATTCCAGGGACATTGATCGGGATCGCTCTAGCATTTGCGATGACACGCATGCTGTCGAGTCTTTTATTCAACACCGGGACGCATGATCCGGCGGCATTCGGCGGCGTGACAACACTGCTTGTGTTAGTCACTTTGCTGGCAACGCTTATTCCGGCAAGATCAGCCATGTATGTGGATCCAACGGTGGCGTTGCGGTCCGAGTGATGCATGCCGGAAGACGCGCAAGGATCGGGAGTAATTCACGCAGGAGGCAGGAATGCGGTTTTGGCCCAAACACTGGTTTAGCTGGGAACAGAAGAAGAACGATCTGAATGATGAGATCGAGGCGCATCTGCGGATTGCGGTGAAGGAGCGTATGGAGCGAGGGGAATCGCAGGACGAGGCAAAGGCGGCGGCGATGCGTGAGATAGGAAACTCCGCGCTGGTGGCGGATGTGACACGCGGCAAGTGGGGATGGCAGAGGGTGGAGCACCTTGCGCAGGATGTGCGGTATGCGCTGCGGCAGCTCATCAAGAGCCCTGGCTATGCGGCTGCGCTTGTGGCTACGCTGACTTTGGGTTTGGGTTCCGTTATTGCGATGCTGGCTATTGTGGACTCGGTACTGATTCGTCCGGTGGCGCTGCCGCATTCAGACCAGCTCGTCCTTGTCTATGCCGAGGGGCAACGCGACGGGACCAGGTTCTCGCAGTACTCGCTCTCTTTCGGGCAGACAGAGCAGATGCGCAAGAGCGTGGGAGCATTTGCTTCAGTTGCTTGCTACAACACATTGGTCAAGCCAACGCGCGCCCTGGATGGAACACGTATAGGATTGACAGTCGCAACGACGCCGCAGCTTTTTGATTTGCTGGGAGCTCATCCGGAGATGGGGCGGCTGATGCAGGCTGGCGACGCCGACGCGCCTCTCGCGGTGGTGAGTGACGCGTTCTGGCGGGAGCGGCTGCATGCCGACCCGAAGGCGATTGGGATGGCCATTGTCGTCGCCGGCAAAACGCGGACCGTGATTGGCGTGCTGCCAAAGGGATTCAGCTTTCCGCAAGGCGTGGGCGGGCCAGTTGTATATTTGCCGGTTTCCCTGAGCACAAAGTCTGATGTCGCAACCGAAATCGAACTTGATTCCGGTACGGTTCTGGCGCGGGTGAAGGATGGGGTTTCAATCCAGCAGGCGCGCCAGGAGGCACAGGCATTCTTTGCGAATACGAATCCGGATGCCGCGACAAAGCATAATGTGCTGCGCGTGGTGCCCTACCGCGACTTTGTGACAGGAGACGTACAGAAGCCGCTATGGGCACTGTTGGGCGCTGTTGCAGTACTGCTGCTGATTGCCTGCGCTAACGCGGCCAACCTGCAGATTGGCCGTGCTGCCAGCCGCATGGAGGAGATGAAGATTCGCTCGGCGCTGGGCGCAAGTTTTGTGCGTCTGACGCAGCAGCTGCTTGCGGAAAGCCTTCTTGTTTCTTTCGCTGGAGCGGCGCTTGGCGGCGGCATCGCATGGATCGCAGTTGCCTTTGTGCGAAAGGCATATGGCGATCAGTTTGCGCGTTTCGACGAACTGGCAGTGCGTCCGGAGGCGATTGCGGGCGGTGTTCTGCTTGCGGTCGCGGTGGGTATTGCGGCCACGCTGGCACCGATGGTGAGCGTGCGGCGGCAGACACGAGCTCAGGGAGCAAGCGTTGGCACAAGAACTTCCACGCGCACCGGCCGCCTGCCGGGAATTCTCGTCTCCTTACAGGTAGCGCTGACCTGCGTTTTGCTTGCGACGTGCGGATTGTTTGCACGAACATTTCAAGCGCTGGAAGAAGTGAAACTCGGCTTTGATCCGCACGGCATTACGACCCTGGTATTGATGCCGGAGAGCCAGCATCAGGAGCCTGAGGTTTCGCGCCAGATCGATAGCCGCCTGCTGCAGAGATTCGCAGGGTTGCCTGGCGTCGAGTCTGTAACGTTGCAGAGCTCCCTTCCGTTTTCAAACTTCAACATGTCGATGGATGGAACAACGGATGTTGAGGGGCGCGCGTGGCAGCAAGGGGATGAGGCGTTCTACAGCCTGGTGAGCACGGATTTTGTGCGTACCAGCGGCATACGGTTACTGCGCGGGCGCGGCCTTTCTCCGCAGGATGAGACCGGTGGCGGGCCAGTTACAGTGCTGGTGAATGAGGCCTTTGCGCAGAAGTATTTTGCAGGCAGAAATCCGATTGGCGCATGGCTCAAGTTTCATCGCGAGCGCGGAGATAAGGACGCTGATATTCCGTTCCTGCAGAGCATGAATGTTGTGGGCGTGGTGGAGAACGAGCTGCAGGGCGGAGACCTGGGCGCGCCGTTTCAACCCATGGTCTACATCGATTATCTGCAGCTTCCGAAAGAGTCTTTTCTGGGTGAAGTCATGAGTATGTCGGCGCAGTTCGCTGTGCGGTCGAATTTGAGCAAGGGTGCATTGGCCACAGAATTACGCGAAGCAGCGAAGCAGGAGGCACCGCAGATGGCGGAGCTGAGCCTTGGGAAGATGGATGAGGCGATTGCAAACTCGCTGAACCAGCGGCGGCTTGCACTGCGGTTGGCCGGCGGCTTTGGAGTTGTGGCGCTGGTGCTTTCGGCGGTTGGAATCTACGGTGTGCTGGCGTATGCGGTCACGTTGCGGCGGAAAGAGATTGGCGTGCGGATGGCGCTGGGAGCATCGCGACAGCGTGTGACGGGACTGGTCCTGCGACAGGCCGGTGCGATGGTGTTGTTCGGGCTTGTGCCGGGTCTGGCTGGAGCATGGGCTGCTGGACATGCGGTGCGATCTTTCCTTTTTGGAGTGAAGTCACTGGACCCGGCGACGCTGGCGGCTGTGGCATGCGTGCTGCTGGTGATCTCCGTTGCGGCGGCGCTTGTTCCTGCGTTGCGCGCGGCGATGGTGAATCCGATTGAAGCGTTGAGATTTGAATAGCTCGAACGGCGAGAGGTAGCGAATGAAGTTTTGGCCGGGGTGGGAGTGGCGCAAGGACGATTTGCGCGAGGAGCTGGAGTCGCATCTGCGAATTGCAGTGGAGGAGCGTATGACGCAAGGGGAATCATACGAAGAGGCGAAGGCAGCGGCGACGCGTGAGATGGGGAATCCTCCACTGGTGGCCGATGTGACGCGGGCCTCGTGGGGATGGCAGAGCTTGGAGCGCACGGCGCAGGATGTGCGCTATGCGTTGCGGCAGTTGAGGAAGAGTCCTGGCTACACGGTGACGGCGCTAATTACGCTGACGCTGGCAATTGGCGCGAACACCGCGGTCTTTGGACTGATGTATGCGCTGCTGTTGAAGAGCCTGCCGGTAGAGCGGCCGGACCGGATTGTGACTGTGGGCTTGCTGATTGGCCCGCCCGCGAAGGACAATCCTCCGAGTGATGGGACTTCAGGCAAGCTGTATGACACGCTGGCGGAGACCAATCCAAAGACGCTGAGCGGACTCTGCGCGTGGAGCAAATTTCCCCCGCTGAATCTGCGCGATCAAAGCGGAACCCGGCCGGCGCAGGTGGCACAGCTTACGGGTGGATGCTTCCGCATGCTTGGACTTCATGCCGCGCTGGGGAGACTTTTTACGGAAGCGGACGACAAACTCGGCGGCGGCCCACAAGGGTATGCGGTGGTGCTGGCCTATGACTACTGGCGCAGCCGCATGGGCGGCGATCCCGGAGTGCTGGGCCGTGCATTGGATTTTCAGGGTAAGAAGGGCGTGATTGTCGGCGTGCTTCAGCCCGGATTCGAAAGTGTGAACATAGGCGAGAAGCCATGGATGTATGTGGCATCAGAAATTGGCAGTGAACGGCACAGCGCCGGCTTGATGGCCAGCACGCTGCTAGGGCGATTAAAGGATGGCGCATCGGCAGCGCAGGCGCAGGCCGAGCTGGACCCGATCTTTACAGCCGCAATGAAGGCCACAAAATTTCACTTCTACACGATGAGAAATGGCCAGATGAGTGAAACGGACGAGGCTCATCTGGTGGTGGTTCCCGCCCGGACAGGATTGTCCTATCTGCGCCAGGACTATGTTGAGCCCCTTTATCTGATTGAAGGACTGGTTGGACTATCGCTGTTAGTGGCCTGCGCTTATCTGGCCATGCTGGCGGGCACGCGGGCGCTCGCACGGCGGCGCGAGCTGGCGGTTCGCGTGGCGCTGGGCGCAAGCAGACAGAGGCTGACGGCGCAGCTGTGCTGGGAGAGTCTGCTGCTGGCTGGCGCGGGCATGGCTCTGGGACTTCTCTTTGCATGGGGCACAAGCCAGACGCTGGTGAAGATGCTGGATAATCCGGGGACAGATCCGCTGGAGATAAGCGCGGCTCCGACGGGGATGGTGCTGGTCTTTGCGCTCGCAGTGACGGGAGTAACAGTGCTGCTGGCAGGTGTGATTCCCGCATGGAGAGCCAGCCGCGTCGATCCATCGCGCGAGATCAAAGAGGGCGAGCTCGCGTTTTCGGGGCGGCGTCCACGTCGCATGGGGAGCTGGCTTGCTCCTGTGCAAGTAGGGCTCTCATTGGTGATTGTGGTCATTGCTGCGCTGATGTCCACGACGCTGGTGCAACTGCTCAAGACAAATCCAGGCTTCAGCACGAGCGGAGTGACATTGACGCGGGCCGATTTCATGTCCGGGGTAGCGGCTGTGAAGGAGGGCGAGGCAGCACCGCGAAGGCCGGAATCGTTTTACCTAACGCTGCTGGAGCGGATACGCAATACGCCGGGAGTGGAGAGCGCGAGTGTGACGCAGATGCCACCGATGAACGGCGAGTTCTCGATTACCCAGGCTTCGGTGTTGCAGCCTTCAGGGGCAATGCGCGAAAAGGACATGATGAATCCGACAGTGATGCCGGATTACTTTCGCACGCTGGGAGTTCCGCTACTGCAAGGGCGCGACTTTACGACGGACGATAAGGAAGGCGCGCCCAAGGTGTGCATACTGTCGAAGTCCGCAGCTGAATATTTCTTCCCAGGGCAGAATGCTGTGGGACAGATGGTGACAATGGGCACTGAGGCTAAGGATCCAAAAAGGCGTGTCATCGGCGTGGTCGGCGACACGTTATTTATGGGATATCGGGATGAGGCGCATCCCACGTTGTACCTGCCGTTTCTGGCCTCGCGGGGGAATCAATATCTGCAGTTTGCCGTGCGCAGCCGAAGCGCAAATGTGGGAGATGCAGCAGTGAAGCGGGCCTTCAAGGAGCTTGCGCCCGATGTTCCTCTCTATGAAACCTTGACCATGACGCAGATGGTTGGCAGTTCGGTGAGCCGCGAACGAATGGTCGCACTCCTTGCCGGGTTCTTCGCAGTGCTTACGCTGGTGCTCTCTGCCATTGGCATCTACGGGCTGCTGAACTACTCGGTAATTCGGCGCAAACGGGAGATTGGCGTGCGCATGGCGTTGGGTGCTTCGCGCAGAGGCGTGGTGAGGCTTGTGATACGCGAGGCGATGTGGATGGTGCTGCCGGGGATTGCGTTGGGCGGTGTGGGAGCATGGGCAATTTCGCGATTTGTGCGGAGCCTCCTGTTTGGCGTGAAGCCGCTGGATCCGTGGGTGCTGGCTGCCAGCGCCACGGTGCTGCTGGCAACTGCAGTGGTTGCGTGCCTGCTGCCTGCGCGGCGTGCCGCCGCTGTGCATCCGATGGAAGCGTTGCGCATGGAATAGTGCGAATTGCGAGGTGAGCGTATGAAGTTTTGGCCTGCATGGGATCGGCGAAAGGACGAGTTGCACGACGAGCTGGAAGCGCACGTGCGGATTGCCGTGGAAGAGCGCATGGCGCGCGGGGAATCGTATGAAGCAGCGCGTGCAGCAGCGATGCGCGAACTTGGAAACCCTGCACTGGTGGCCGATGTGACGCGGTCAAAGTGGGGCTGGCAGTGGCTGGAGTGCATCGCGCAGGATCTTCGCTACGGGCTGCGCGGAATCCTGCGTAGGCCGGCATTTGCGCTGATCGTGATTGTGACGCTCGCGGTGGGGATTGGCGCCAATACTGCGATCTTCAGCGCAGTGTACGCGGTACTGCTGAAGCCGCTGCCGTTTCCGCATGGCGAGCGGATGACGGTGCTGGGCGAGTCGACGGGGAAGGCCTCGGGAATCAGCGTGACGTGGCTCAACTTCGACCATTGGCGAAAGGAAAATCATTCCTTTGAGACAATGGCGGCTTTTGAGAGTGCCGATCTGACGATGACGGGCCGCGGACAGGCGGTGCTGACACACGCGGGTATAGTCACGAACGAGTTCTTTCCACTGACCGGAGTGCAGCCGGTGATGGGACGGCTGCTGACGGCGAGTGATAGTGAGCCGCAGGCGCCGCAGACCGTAGTAGTGTCGCAGGCCTTCTGGAAGCGCGCACTGGGAGCCGATCCGCAGATTGTGGGCAAGACGCTTGTGCTGGATGGAAGCGCGCGCACAATTGTGGGCGTACTGGCGCGCGAGCCGGGATTCTTTCTGCGGGGCGAGGACTACTATCTGCCGTACCGTCCGACGTCACAACAGCTCGCGCGGCGCGACATGCATGGAGCGATACGGGCGCTGGCGCTGCTAAAGCCGGGTATGACGCTGGCTGCAGCTCGAGCAGACATCAATACGATCATGGAGCGGTTGGCGAAGGCCGACTCGGGGCCTGAAAGCGACCACCGTTTGTATGCGGAGTTTGTAACTGAAGAGCGGACAGGCAATGTGCGGCATGTCTTTTCGCTGTTGATGGGCGCGGTAGCCGTGGTGCTGGCGCTGGTGTGCGTCAATATCGGGAGCCTGCTGCTGATCCGAATGACGGAGCGGGCGCGGGAGATGGCAATCCGGAGCGCAATTGGCGCGGGGCGCGGACGGATTGCGCGGCAACTGCTGACGGAGACGCTGCTGATTACGCTGATTGGCGGCGCATGCGGCATGGGGTTGGGGGCCGCAGCTTTGCAGGTGATGAAGGCGGTGGGACCGAAGGATATTCCGCGACTGATGGAAGCGAGTCTCGATGTGCCGGTGCTGTTGTTCACTGCGAGTCTGACGGTGGTGGTGGGACTGGTGTGCGCGTTTGCGCCGGTGATGGGATCGCGCAAGGTGAGTCTCGCACTTGTGCTGAAGGAGTCAAGCGCTGGAGCTGGCACAGGAAGAGTGAGTCATGCGGTGCGCGGCTCACTGGTAGCGGTGGAAATAGCTGCGGCGCTGGTGCTGTTGTTCACCTCGGGGCTTTTGCTGCGGAGCCTGATGGCTGCAGAGAATGTGAATCCAGGCTTTCAGCCTGAGCACGTGCTGGCGCTGGAACTGCAGCTACCTAACGGAAAGTACGAAACGGATGGGTCGATTCTTGATTTCTATGCGCGGCTGGAGGCAGCATTGCGGGCGCTGCCGGGTGTTACATCTGCCGGTGCGGTAAACTGTCCGCCGGGCGGAGGGGATTGCGGAGATTACTGGTATTCCATCGTAGAAAAGCCTGTGCCTGGGCGCGAGGATGTTCCACTTACGCTGTTCAATATCGTAGACGCGAATTACTTTCAGACAGCTGGCATTCGCATGATTGTGGGCCGCGGCATCACGGAACAGGACAAAGCAGAAGGGCCTAAGGTAGCAGTGATCAACGAAACCCTGGCTCGCACATGGTGGAAAGACGCTCGTTCTGCAGTGGGCCAGCATATGAAATGGGGCGGGCCGTATGTGGATGGTCCGACGATAGAGATTGTCGGCGTTGTTGGCGATGTACCGCAGATGGGTCTTGATGCCGAACCAACCCCGGTGGTCTACAGCCCCGCGGGACAGCGCGTGAGTCCTGGGATGGTGGTAATGGTTCGCACAAGCGGCGATCCGGCCTCGATGGAGACCAGTGTGCGGCGCGTGCTGGCGGCTACGGACAGCGAGATTCCGATCCAGTCGCTGAAGACCATGAATGAGTGGCTCGGGGGAACGCTGACACAGAGGCGATTTATTACGCTGCTGCTGACGCTCTTTGCGGCGATTGCTGTGATCCTGGCCGCGATTGGCTGCTATGGGGTTCTCAATTTCTGGATGACAAGCAGGCGGCAGGAGATAGCGATCCGCATGGCGATGGGCGCAGACACGATGGCAATTCTTCGGAGGATGGGCAGGCAGGCGGCTGTGTTGGGCGTGATTGGGCTTGTTGCTGGAGTGGCGGCAAGCTGGGGCGCTTCGCGATGGGTGGAAAGCATGGTCTTTGGTGTTTCGGCTCACGATGTCATTGTGCTGGGATTGGCGGCGGCGGGCGCGCTGCTGATTGTGATTCTGGCTGCTGCAATTCCTCTGTGGCGGGCGACGCAGGTAGACCCGATGGAGACGCTGCACGAGGTGTAAAGCAGACACCGCGCACGACAGAGCCAGATCCTCAGGGATTGGACTGGGATATCTGGGTGAGAGAGTTTCTAGCAGCCAACTGGATGGATGGATCCTTGGCGTGAAGCGCGATGTAGGAGAGAGACCGTCGTGCATACGGTGCCGCAACGTGGCCAGGCGCGCCACCGAGAGCGTGGAGTGACTGAACTCCTTGAAGCGCGACGGATGAGGAACCGGAGTTAGCCGCGGCAACGGTAATGGTCCGCAAAGACCGGCGGCACACAGCATCGCATTGCCCGGCTCTGGGCGCGGCTCTCACTCTTCGCTACAGGCTCGCGCCTTACCGTGCTTGGCCGGGAGAACCTCCTCGCGCACCCCGTCGCTGTCTACGCATCGAACCACACCTCGTATATGGATACGCCCGCGGTCTTCGCCGCGCTGCCCTTCCAGTTCCGTATCCTGGCAAAAAAGGATCTTTGGTCGTTGCCTTTCATCGGCTGGTATCTCGCCCGCTCCGGTCAAATGCCCATCAACACCGAAAACCCTCGCTCCACGCTATCGAGTCTCGGCAAAGCAGCATCTGCTCTTCGCACCGGCATGAATCTCTTCGTCTTTCCGGAGGGTTCGCGTACGCCCGATGGCACGCTGCAGACCTTTCTCTCCGGCGCAGCCTTCCTTGCCATTCGCGCCCAGGTCCCGCTCGTTCCCATCGCGCTCAGCGGCGTTTACGATCTGCTTCCCATTCACACCCGCCACTTTTATCCCGGCCCGCTTACACTCCGCGCCGGCACGCCTATTCCCACCGACGGCCTCACCATCCGGGATGCCGACGCACTCACACAGAAGCTTCGCGACGCCATCGCGGGTCTGCTCACTCAACCCAGCTAGTCCAGCGGCGTGCGCCCTGCGCTCCTTTGCCTGGACGGCCAGTCCTGATACGATTTCCGCATTCGAGTCACCTTCTTCTTGGAGACTCACGAAGTGCGCAATTCTCTAGAGGTCGCTGTCATGGCAACTCCCCACAATCGCGCCATTTCACTCAAGCCTGCAGTGGACTCTGTCGATGAAGGCATCAGCCGCGCCAGCATTTTGCGCCTCTTAGCCATAGTTGGAGCCGGAGCTATTGGTGGCTTCCTCTTCTGGGTCATCGCCAAGGTCACCGGTACATCTCCGCTACCTGGCAATGCAGGCTTCTGGACCATCCCAGCGCTGATGTTCCTCGGAGCGTTCGCGGCAGCCATCGGCGTCTATGTCCTCACCGCCTCAGACACCTCAGCCATCAAGACTTACGTCTTCGCCAGTCTCTGCGGTCTGTGCTGGCAGCCTGTCATCGCTTCCGGCATCCGCATGGTGGGCAATCTCAACGCTACGTCGCAGTCGGATCAGGTTGGCTCGCAGACGCAGCTCGTGCA
>Ga0206848_1075_pt1 | contig 25400 bp, 22 predicted proteins | sample Alteio_BWOrgCont_18_FD_152635 | JGI IMG/M metagenome (GOLD analysis project Ga0206848, IMG submission 152635) | Enriched cells from forest soil in Barre Woods Harvard Forest LTER site, Petersham, Massachusetts, United States -... | ecosystem: Environmental > Terrestrial > Soil > Temperate forest >...
CTGCGTGTTGAGCCGTGATCCGGTTGTCGGCGGCATGAAGCGTTACAGAAGGCATCGGAGCTCCTTGCCCAGATAGTGTGGAGACCGGGCGGAGCGTATCATTGCGTTCCTGGATTCTGGCTGCGTTTGTCGGCGAGCACATTTGCGACTAGGCACGGTTGATCTGGGACTGAAGAAGGCGAGCCGGCTGGGGCGGTATGGGTTCTGGGGGTGCGGAGTCGAAGGGAAGCCAGGGTTGCGGTGAGACTGGCGCGATTGGTTGCCTGGCGAAGGCTTCACCGAACTGAGTGCGCTCGCCGAGCTTGAATTCCCGGCGAATGGATTCGACGAGTTCAGCGACTCGCTTACGGTATTCAGGCGAGACGAATGCGTTCTGGCCGTAACGCTGCTGGTAGCTCTTTTCGAGAGCGGGAAAATTTTCACGGACAAATTGGAAGAACACCGGCAGCGAGCAGGGCTTGAGGAAGAGTGCGTTTGCGTGGAGGAAGTTTGCACCGGCTTCTGCGGCGGCGCGAGCGACAGCAGAGATGGAAGCGCGTGAGTCGGTGATTCCAGGCATGAGCGGACAGCACATCACACCGGTGCGGAGACCGGCTTTACGGAGCTGCGCGACGGCGTGCATGCGCAGGTCAGGGCGTGGGGCTCGGGGCTCCAGGATGCGGGCGAGGCGCGTGTCCATGGTGGTGATGGTGATGTGGATGCCGAGCTGATTGCGGCGGGCGACGGCCTGGAGGAGTTCGAGATCGCGGAGGATGAGGGCCGATTTGGTGATGAGACCGAGGCGGAAACCGCCGACTTGAGCGAATACCTCTAAGAGCGAGCGGGTGATGCGCTGGCGGCGTTCGAGGGGCTGGTAGGGATCGGTGGCGGTGCCGATGCCGATGACGGTGCCAGGCTTGAGTCGGCGGAGGTCCTGACGGAGCAGCCAGGCGGCGTTTTCTTTGTAGTAGATCTGGCGCTCGAACTGCTCGGAGTCGCGCATTTCGAGGAATTCATGGGTGTAGCGGGCGTAGCAGTAACGGCAGCCGAATTCACAGCCCCGATAAGGGTTGATGGCGTGGGAGAAAGGCGTGCCGCGCTTGGAGACGACCTTGCTGACGATGGATCGGGAGCGAAGCGGGCGGTACTCTTTGAGGCACCCGGTGTCGGCGAGTGGGGCCTCGGCGGCAATGCGTGCGAGAGGTGTGATGCGGGGTTGGGGTTCGGATTGACCGAGGATGGTGAAGAGGGATGGGGAGATTGTAAAAGTGTTTGCAATTTTCGCCATATATTCGCCTTTTGAGCAAAGGTACGCTTGCGCGGCTGCGGCGTCAAGAGACATTCTGTAAGAGGTAGATTTTGCTCAGAATTTTTACAGGAGATAGAAATGGCTTCCTCAAAGGCAGTAAAGATTACGTGGCTTGGACATGCAACAGTGCTGGTGGAGACGGCGAAGACAACGCTGCTGATTGATCCGTTTATCGAACATAACCCGAAGTATCCAAAGGGCTTCCAACTTCCAGAGAAGATTGATTACGTGCTGTTGACGCATGGGCATGGGGATCATATTTCCGATGCGGCGCCTGTGGCGAAGAAGACGGGCGCGACCGTGGTGGCGATTGTTGAGCTGGCGGAATACATCAAGCGACAGGGCGTGGACAAGACGATGGGCATCAACCTGGGCGCGACGGTACAGCTTGGCGATGTGGCGGCGACGATGGTGGAGTCGAAGCACTCGGCGGGCGCGATGGATGCTGAGGGGACGCACTACGTGGGTGTTGCAACGGGGTACGTGCTGACGCCGGCGGAGGGGCCGGTGCTGTATCACGCGGGAGACACGACGGTATTTGGCGATATGAGGCTGATTGCGGAGCTTTATCAGCCGGAGATTGCGATGCTGCCGATTGGCGGGTTCTACACGATGGGTCCCAAGGAAGCGGCTGTGGCGGCGCAGTTTCTGGGCGCGCGGACGGTTCTGCCGCTGCACTGGGGGACGTTTCCGCCGCTGACCGGTACGCCGAAGGAGCTGGCCGGATATGTTGGGCCGGGCGTGGATGTGGTGGATTGGGAGCCGGGGGATGTTTACTAGGGACAAAAAGGACAAGGGACAAAGGACAAAGGGTTATAGATAAACGGAGAAAGCTATAAGAGGCTGTAAAAATCCCCTGCTTCGAGCGATTGAACTGCTCGAAGCAGGGGATTTTAATTTGCTGAGAACTACTGCGCCGGGCGCGGGTGAGTTGTGGTGCTGGCTTCGGTAAGTCCAAGGGCAAATTTGACGGCTTCAAAGTACATGGTGCGGATCTGGGGGTCGTCCCAGGCTTCTACGGTGTGGCCTAGCGTGGAGTAAAAGACGTGGCCTTTGCCGTACATCTTGGTCCATGCGACGGCGAAATCGTGATCGGCACGATGGACGCGGGGGTTGTTGTAGTCGAGCTTGGCTGGGTCGAGGCTGAGGAGGACGTTTACCTTGTCGCGTGACCAGGCTTTGGGTTGATAGATCTCGTCGTGCTTGGTGAAGGCTTTCGGGAACTGCTTCACGATGGGTGAATCCGGCGCTTCATTGATGATCGGCGCGTCAAAGGTGAACCACGGATGCTGGTCGAACCATCCGCCGATCATCTCGCCGTATTCGGGCCAGGTGTAGTTGGTGTCGAGCGCGGCGTGGATGCCGACGAAGCCTTTGCCTTCGTCGTGGATGGCGGAGAGCATGTCGGTGCGCTGGTCGGGATCGGTGAGGATTTCTCCGGTGGTGCTGGCGAAGACGATGGCGTCAAAGTAATCGAGATTCTTGGCGTTATTACCGAGCTTCTTTTTGGTGAGGAGCTCGGTGTCGGTGCGGAGCGTGGCGTCCCATAGACCGCTCTGCTTGCCCATGTTGTAGATGGCGGCCATGGCGGCGGAGACGGAGTCGTGCTCGAAGCCTTTGGTGTCGCCGATGACAAGGACGTGCTTGATGTGTTGCTGGGCAGGCTGGGCCAGTGTGGGGAGGGTGAAGGCGAATGCAATCAGAGAGAACAACAGACAGCGACGGGAACTAGACACGCGATGCACCTCAAAATGATTTACGGAAAGAAGTGTACAAGGTGAGGGAAGTAGAACGTCTAGTTTTGCAACGTAGTCAGCATGCACCATGAATGGAGTCGAAGAGGTGCTAAAATTGGTGCAAGGAGATTTCCGTGCGTGCTACTGTATCGCTTGACGACAATTTGTTGAAGACTGCCGAGGAGTATAGCGGAGTTACTGAAAGAGCTGCGCTGCTGCGCGAAGCTCTAAAGTCGCTGATTGCACGCGAAGCCGGTCGCCGATTGCTTGCGTTGGCCGGGACCGCTCCCGATATTGAGGACGTGCGGAGATTGCGGGTGGACGAGCTGTGATTCTTGCCGATGCTTCGATTTGGATTGGGATGTTTCGTAATGGCACGTACAAATCCGAATTGAAGACTTTCATCGAAACCGACCAACTCTGCATTCATCCGTTTCTGGTTGCGGAGCTTGCGCTTGGATCGTTGCCGGATCGTACTCATACTCTTCATTTTCTGGATCAACTCATTCAGCTTCGTCCTGTCCAGCTTGCCGATGTGCGTGTTCTGATTGAGTCTCGGAAGCTTGCTCCCACAGGGATAGGTCTGACGGATGCACACCTTATCGCATCTTGCCTCGCCTCGCCTGGAGTGAATCTTTGGACCATCGATAAGAAGCTTGGTAATGTTGCGGAATCGCTTGGAATTCGTGCTGTGCCGTGAGTGTAAAAATGTGCAAATGAAAAGCCCCGCGTGGAATGCATCCATGCGGGGCTTTTCATTTGCGTGATGGGTTTTTAGAAGTTGGTGTCGCGGCCATCGGAGAGCATGCTTGGCTCTTCCGGTGCGCGCAGACGCACGAGGCGATCGACGGCGTAGGGTGAGCGCTGCTGCGTGGTGTAGTAGTGGCGCACCTGGAGCTCTCCGAGCAGGCCGATGGCGAGCATCTGGATGCCTGCGACGATGAGCACGCCGGCGATGACGAAGAGCGGGCCGTGCGCGTCCATGACGTTCTGGTGCGGGTTCATCATCTTCATGCCGAGCAGAAGCGCAGAGAAGAAGCTGCCGATCAAGATGGAAATGGCGCCGAATGCACCGAAGAAATGCAACGGGCGGCTCATGTACTGCAGCAGGAAGCGAATGGTCAACAGATCAAAGAAGACGCGGAAGGTACGCCCGATGCCGTAATGGCTCTTGCCGCGCTCGCGGTTGACATTCTTGATGGGGACTTCACAGATGGAGGCTCCATACCAGCTTGCCAGTGCGGGGATGAAGCGGTGCATCTCACCGTAAAGCGGAATGTTCTGGATGACTTCACGGCGATAGGCCTTGAAGGTTGTACCGAAGTCGTGAATGTCTACGCCGGAGAGCTTGGCCATGAGCCAGTTGGCAATGCGCGAAGGGATGCGGCGCATGATGAAGCTGTCGATACGCTTCTCACGCCAGCCTGAGACGACATCGTAGCCTTCCTCAAGCTTCTCGAGGAAGTTGGGAATCTCGTTAGGATCGTGCTGAAGGTCGCCGTCCATGGAGAGGATGAACTCGCCCGATGCGTGATCGAAGCCTGCTGCGAGAGCCGGTGTCTGGCCGAAGTTGCGGCGCAGCTTGACGACGAGCACACGGCTATCGACGGCGGCAATCTCTTCTAAAAGCTTGTAGGTGCGATCGCTGGAGCCGTCATCGATGAGCACCAGCTCAAAGCTGTCTCCGACCTGCTCCATGACTTGCTTCAGGCGGGCGTAAAGTGCGGTTACGTTCTCTTCTTCGTTATGAAAGGGGACGACGATGGAATACTTCGGCATGTTAGTAGTATAGATGCCGCAGAACTTGAAAAGTTAATAGAAAAAGAAGGTAGTAAACAGGGACGGGGGGACTAAGGGGCTGACGGGATTGGTTGTTACCGGTCGAGCTCGTCCAGCATGGCCTGCATCTCGCTGAGCGCATGACGGTTCCCGCTGCGCGCGGCGCAATTGATGCCCTCTTTGAGGCGGGTAATGGCCTCTTCATTGCGGCCTGCTTTGGCCAGTGTTTGCGCGGCCATGAAGTAGCCTGCGGTGTAGTCCGGATCGCCGTCGAGAAGCTGGTTGAATTCGGACATGGAGGCGTCAACCTCGCCGCGGCTGGCGAGTTCAACTGCTATGCCATAGCGCGCAAAGCTGTTCTTCGGGTCCAGCGCGAGGATTTCTTTCAATCCCGCAATCTTGTCTGTGGTGCTCATGAAGGAATCTTAGGTTTCCTGCTGGGGAGAATTTGCGTAAATCGGTTCGATTGCTGAAACTGGAAGTGAGCTTCCTGTTCGTTGGCCCCCGCCTGAATCATTGTAGCCGTTCAGGAGCGTTTGCGGAGTAACACGGAAGTATCCATTCCGGCATGCTTAAGTCACCGGATGGGAAGTAACGGAGAATGCAAGAGATGAGCAGCATAGAAAGTCAGCACAATGCCCGTTTTGTTTCCGAGTCCCAGTCGGAGATGACGGAGATCATCCTACCCAATGATACGAATACGCTAGGCAATCTGCTGGGGGGACGACTGATGCACTTTATCGACCTTACCGGCGCGATGGCTGCGTACCGGCATTCGCGCACGCACGTGGTGACGGCTGCCATGGATCACATCGATTTCATTCATCCGGTACATGTGGGCGATCTATTGATTCTGAAAGCCAGCGTGAATCGCGCCTTTCGCACGTCGGTGGAGGTAGGTGTGAAGGCGTGGGTTGAAAACACTTTTACCGGCACACGGCTGCATGTGGCGAGCGCGTACCTGGTGTTTGTAGCAGTGGATACAAATGGTCGGCGCGTCGTGGTTCCAGAATTGAAGCCGGCGACGGCCGACGAGGAACGGCGTTACGCAGATGCGATGCTTCGCCGCGAGCACCGCGAAGCTGAAGCTGCTCGCCGGAAGGCGGGACGCAAGGCTACGGCTGCTCTAGTGAATGCAGCGAATTGAAGCTGCGTGCATCGAAAGAATTATTCGGGGCTAAAGCCTCGCGAGAAGCAAGATAAGGAGTATCAAAAATGGCACATGGTCACGCCATGCCCGCACCCGCATCGATTCCGGGTGTTTCGAAGATTGTTGCAGTTGGCTCCGGCAAGGGCGGAGTTGGAAAAACCACGGTGGCTGTGAACCTGGCGCTGGCGCTGAGCCGGCTGGGACAGCGCGTGGGTTTGATTGACGCGGATATTTATGGGCCGAATGTGCCGCTGATGATGGGTTCAAGCCAGCAGCCGCGAGTAGGGGAAGGGAACATCATTGTTCCGAATTTGACGCATGGGATAAAGACGATTTCGATTGGCTATATTTCGCCGGGCGACAAACCGATGGTGATGCGCGGGCCGATGCTGCACCAGATTATCCGGCAGTTTCTGCAGCAGGTGGAATGGGGCGAGCTGGACTATCTGATTATCGATCTGCCGCCGGGTACGGGCGATGTGGTGATCTCACTGGTGCAGACGGTGCCGCTGACGGGCGCGGTGGTGGTTTCAACGCCAAGCGATGTGAGCCTGCAGGATGCACGCAAGGCGCTGGAGATGTTTGCACAGGTGAATGTGGAGGTGCTGGGCATTGTGGAGAACATGAGCTATTTCACTTGCCCGCATTGCGGTGAGGTGATTGATATCTTCTCAAAGGGCGGCGCGGAACGGACGGCGCAGCAGTTCGGGATTCCTTTCCTCGGTTCGATTGAGCTGATTCCTGCGATTCGCGAAGGCGGAGACAAGGGTTTGCCGATTACGCTGGCAGGGCCTAAGAGCCCTGCGGCTGCGGCGTTTTATGAAGTTGCGCAAAAGCTGCAGGAGCGTGCAGAGGCAGCCGCAGCGAAGAACACAGATGTGATCGAGATCCGCTAAAGCTGCTGATAGGCTTACGGCGCGCCATCGTTTCGCTGTTTCAGATGGAATGACGGCTGGAACGGTGGCGCGAGTTTTATGTCTTTCTTGCTTGAGTTGATATACATTAAGGTTGCATGTTGACTTCAACCCAATATTATGTGTTTGGGATAGAGGTGAGATGCCGAAACTGACGAGGCGCTCCAAACGGCCCTATTCCGCAATGACAACGCTGATAGCAGCGGTATCTGGCGCTGTGCTTGTGACTGTCGTTACCGGGGTGCTGGTATACAACAATACGCGGCGGCTTGTGGTTGCTAACAACTGGGTGCAACATACCCAAGAGGTGCTGAGCACGCTGCAGCGCACTGCACTGCAGACGGAGCGGGTTGAATATCGCAGTCGCATGTACCTGCTCTCGAACGATGAAGATCAGCTCAATCGCGCGCGTACGGCCGCAAATCAACTGACGACCGCCGTGGCGCATCTCAAGATGCTGGTGGCGGACAGTTCCGACCAGACGGCCAGTGCGCAGAGGCTGGAATCCGGCGCAGATGAGCTGGTAAAAGCGCTCAACAGCTTCAACAAGCAATCCGAAGTGCCAGTGCTGGAGATCCAACGCTGCCAGCAGACAATCAGCCTGATGACGGAGGGTGAGCAGCAGCTGCTTACGCAGCGCAATAAAAGCTCGCAGAGCAGTTTCTTCACTTCGATCAGCACGGAAATTATTGCTATTTTGCTCTGGCTTTTGACGCTTGGGATTCTTTTAACGATTCTTGTGCGTGACGCTTTACGCCGGCAAGGGGCTGAGATCCGGATGGCGCAGACGAATCGGCATCTGGAAAAGTCTGTGAAGGCGCTTGAAGATCGGGCGCTAGAGTCGGCGCTGCTGACCGCAGCGCGTGATGAGCTGCAGCTGTGCATCGATGTGAGCCAGCTCTATGAGTCGGCGGCGCGCCGGTTTGCGCTACTGCTGCCGCAAACCTCCGGTTGCCTTTGCATCATTGATAATTCGCGGCAGACGGTGGAGGTGGTTTCTTCGTGGGGCGCGAGAACGGTGGATGATTTCAGCTCGCCGGAGACCTGCTGCGGCCTGCGTTCCGGCCAGCCGCGCTGGCGCCAGCCGGGATTATCAGAGATTCACTGCACGCACTTCAAGGTGGAAGCTCCGGAGCGATATCTCTGCAATCCGATTGTGGCGCATGGCAATGCGCTGGGGATTCTCTTTGTGGAATGCCCGGACGATGTGGTGGTTGAAGCGGTGCATCAGCGGATGGATGGTCTGCGACAGCTTGTGCAGATAACCGCAATGGCTGTGGCTACGCTGAATCTGCAAGGCAAGCTTGAAAATCAGTCGATCCGCGATGGCTTAACCGGGCTGTTCAATCGACATTTCATGCAGATTTCGCTGGATCGTGAACTTTCCCGCGCGGCGCGCAGGAATCAATCGCTTGCAGTACTCATGCTCGACGTGGACTACTTCAAGCGATTTAATGACACGTACGGGCATGCTGCGGGGGATGCGGCTCTCAAGAGCATTGCCGAAGTTCTGCAGTTGAGTATTCGCTCGGAAGACATTGCATGCCGCTATGGCGGCGAGGAATTTACTTTGCTGTTGGCCGATACAGGGGCGGAAGCAGCGGTCGAGCGCAGCGAAAAGATTCTGGAGGCTGTATCGAACATCAATGTCACACTTGCGGGGCGGAGATACAGCGATTTCACTATTTCTATTGGTGCGGCGATTTATCCGCATGATGGCGGAACCCTGGATGAGCTGCTGCGCAGAGCAGATGAGGCCCTTTATCGCTCAAAGCGGCAAGGCCGCAATCAGGTGACTCTGTATGAGGGTGTGACGGTGGAGCGCTAGAAGACTCTTGCTTGAGCATGGTGAGTTGCCATGCGACATCCAGTAACGAGACAGGAAAAAAGGCGAGGCATTGTGCCTCGCCTTTTGTTTTTATTGTATGAATTATCTCCAGTGTCCTTCCTGCAGTACGTACCCGCCGTTACGGTGAACCCAGCGGTGAGCAACCCAGTGCGCACCGGGATGCGGTGGGCGATCATAGTGACCTCCGACCCATACGTAGCGCGCACCATCCCAGCGATGGTATCCCGCTACCCATTCATATCCGGGGCCCGGACGCGGCCCGGGATGTTCAACCACGGCGACGGGCGGAGCAACACGCACAACAACCTGCGCGTTAGCAGCAATGGGCAGCAGGCTCAATCCGAGCAATACTGCGAGAGCGAATTTCTTCACGAATACATCCTCCTTTATTTATGGAGTTACAGAATCTACTACTTGTTATTCGAACGCTGGTAGAGAAAATTAGTTGCTCTGAAAATTTCAGGGGTGTGCTGGCCGTGCATACTATGTGTGCGGCGACTGAAGGGCAGTAATGGCCGCGAAACCAAATGCGAGTGAAATGCCATGCCATGCGATCCCGAAGAGTTAAGACATGTGCCGCTGTTTGAATTATTGGATAGCGATGAAAGAGCAGTTTTGGCCGCGCAGGTGGAGATACGGAAATTTGCGCCGCGACAGCGCATTTTCAAATCCGGTGAGGCGGGCGAACACGGCTATGTGGTGATGAGCGGCAGGGTTCGCGTGTATTCGTCGGACGAAGATCAGCAGGAAGTGGTAGTGGATGAGCCGGAGCATGGGGATTTCTTCGGCTTTGCTTCAATGCTGCAGCAGACGATGCATCAGACTTCAGCGATGGCTACCGAAGAGAGCGTATGCCTGGAGATTGGCCGCGACGATTTGACGACATTGCTCACGAAACGGCCAATGGCGGGGCTGGACATGCTGACAATGCAGGCGCGGCAGTTTCACGCGGCGCAGAAGCTGGTGAGAAGCAGGGCGAATCGCAATCCGAACGAGATGATCGAGGAGCAGGAAACATGGGGCGAGCGCGTCGCGGATTCGGTGGCGGGCTTTGGCGGCTCGTGGCGATTCATCATTTCATTTCTGCTGGGATTGGTTGTTTATTCGATCATTAATGTTGTACTGAAAAACCGTGCGTGGGATCCGTATCCGTTCATCTTGTTGAACTTGATTCTTTCGATGCTGGCTGCGATACAGGCGCCGGTGATCATGATGAGTCAGAACAGGACAGATAAGAAGGACAGGCTGCGGAGCGAGCTGGATTTTGAAGTGAACAGGCGTGCGGAGACGGAGATCCAGGCGTTGTCGAACAGGTTGAGCTTGTTGTCGGACAAGGTGGAAGACGTAGCGGAGCTGGTGAGAAAAGGCAGGGAATAGGGATTCGCAAACAGGGACCAAGGGAAAAAGGGACAAGGGGTTATAGATATAGGGCAAAAGCTATAAAACCTGTAAATATCCCACCCATCGCGCGGCGAAGCTGCGCGATGGATGGGGCACAAGTCTTTCTCAGTTACTGAGCTACAGTTGTTTTCACTTCGGTGCGCAGAGCTTCTATGGCGGAGAGGCAGTCTTCGCGCGTGACGTCATGGTGCGTGACGATGCGCAGGGTTTGAGGGCCGACTGCGCTGATGAGAATTCCGCGAGCTTTGAGGCGCGAGGAAAGCTCCGCCGCTATGAGCGGGCCGGTGAGCTTGAAGACGATGATATTGGTCTCTACCGTCGCGGGGTCGATGGCGATGCCTTCGATTTGTGCGAGTGACTCAGCGATGAGGCGGGCGTTGGCGTGATCTTCATGCAGGCGCTTCGGCATCTCTTCGAGGGCGATGAGGCCAGCGGCTGCGAGGATGCCGGCCTGGCGCATTCCGCCACCAAGAGCTTTGCGATAGATGCGAGCCTGCTCGATATGCTGGGCAGAGCCGACGAGCATGGAGCCGACGGGCGCACAGAGGCCTTTCGATAGGCAGAACATGACTGTGTCGAAGCCTCGTGTGAGGTCTTTTACATCGACGCCGAGTGCGACCGCGGCGTTGAAGATGCGCGCGCCATCGAGATGGGTTGGGAGCTTCCGCTCTTTTGCGTTTTCCCATATCTCTTGGAGAACGGACAGCGGAGTGACCCGGCCGCCGGCGAGGTTGGCGGTGTTTTCGATTTCGATGAGACCGGTGGCGGCGCGGAAGGTTCCGCGCTTGAAGATTACCGGCTCGATGTCACGCCAGGTGAGGATACCATTTGACGTGGGTACGGCGCGGACGAGGCAGCCGGAGAAGACGGCGGTGGTGGCCATCTCCCAATCGAGAATGTGCGCGCGCGACTCGCAGATGATCTCCTGGCCGGGCTGGGTGTGCAGCTTGAGCGCGATCTGGTTGCCCATGGTGCCAGTGGGGACGAAGAGCGCGGCTTCACGGCCGAAGATTTCAGCAGCACGTTTTTCGAGGAGATTGATGGTAGGGTCTTCGCCGTAGACATCATCGCCGACTTCAGCAGCGGCCATGGCGGCGCGCATTGCGGGAGTGGGGCGGGTGACGGTGTCGGAACGGAGATCAATGATGGGCACGAGAATTCCTTTCGCTAGGGACGAGAGACGAAGGACGAGGCATGAATTCGTCCTTAGTCACTAACCCTTCGTCCCTACGGTATTTGGTTCATGGGCAGCTCCATCACTGGAGTAATTTTGCCGCCAAAGGTGGAGTAGGCCCACAGGCCGTGGAAGCCGGCTCTCAGCGCCGGCTGGGCTTTGAGAAATGCGCTCATGGCAGAAGTAGCTTCCGTGCGCTGGGCAGCGGAATCGGTTACGCCGACAGAGTCGTAGACGATGCCGAGGTCAGGCGTGTGGAGCGAGGCGTCAAAATGGACAGAATCGATTTTGAAGGTGCGATCACCGGCTTGTACGGAGTATGGGAAGGTGGGCGCGCCGGTGAGCTGTGACTGTTCCTGATTGAGCTTGTCAAGATTAGGCGACGAGAGGAAATCGAAGGGCAGCAAAAGGGAACGCGCGGCCTCATACGAGTAATAAGCGGCCCAGGGAGCTCCGGAGTGTGCGGCTTCGCGGGCACGCTGCCAGTAGTAAACGCCGTCATGGCCGTCGAGGGCTCCGGGGCGTGCGAAGATGCCGCCGATCTTCCACGCGCCGGCATCCCAGCCGAGGACGAGGCCAACCTGGCCGGCGAGTGGCGCGCCTGCAGCATCGGCGAGAACGATAGCGTACTTGCCGGGAGGGAGGCTGCGCATACTGATGGTGACGGTGAGCGAGCCGCTGGCGCTGGTGCAAAAGAACTGCGTGTCGGCGGGAGCTGTGAGTGAGGTGGCGTCAAGAAGGTAGAGGCTGCGAAGCTGCATCTGACCGCCTTTGACGAGCGGTGCAGCGGCATCCGCGGTATCGTGAATGCCTTCCCACTGCTGCGCGACGGCGGGGAGCAGCGAGGCCTGGAGCGTAGTGGTGTCCTGCCGGGAGACGGCATTTGCGAGGCGCTGGCCTGAGGCGGCAAGCAGATCGCGGTCGGCGGGCTGCATGCTGCCCTGCGTTGTGCAGGAGACGGCGCGGCTGAGCGTGGGCGCGGCGAAGAGAAGCAGCGCTAAGAGAAAAGGAGTTACTGCGCGGGAATGGGTGCGGATTGCATGGCGCATAGCCGGTTTTTTCACCTTACGAAAAGCGCTCACATGAGCGTTGACGAACCACTGCTAGTCTAGTACACAGACGCATGAAAGGCTGCGAGGGAGAGCGGATGGATTTGCGGAAGCTAACGGGAAGTCAATCTGCGGTTGGGATGGCGATGCTGCTGGCGGTACTGGCAGCTCCGTCGGCGATGCTGCTTGACGCGCAGGGAGCTCCGTTGGCGCCGGCCCAGGCTTCGGTTCCCGCTGTTGCGCCTGCTCCTATGCCCGCGTGGCCGGTCAATGAGGCTCCCAAGCCCGCGGTGGTGCAGTGGGACAGCCATGGTTTGAGGATCAGCGCGAAGAACGCGAGCCTGCGGCAGATTCTGACGGATGTGTCGAGCCGGACTGGGGCAACCCTGGAGGGATTAGGCGCCGACGAGCGGGTCTTTGGCGAGTACGGCCCGGCACCGGCGAAGGAAGTGCTGACGCAACTGTTGCATGGCTCTGCGTATAACGTGATGCTGATTGGAGATCAGGGGCAGGGAACGCCGCGGCAGATTGTGCTAAGTGTGCGTAGCGCGGCAAATCCAAACCAGGCGCAGCATTCCGCTCAGCCAGCGCAGAACAATGCCGATGATGATCCGGAGCCTGTGGTGGATGATACGCCGGTGCAACAGCCTCCGATGCCGAGGCCACCTATGATGCCGAACCAGCAACCAAACCAGCCAGTACCGCCACCGGGACAAACGCCTCCGCAGCAGCCGCAGTAAGAGTAAGTTAGAGTGCTGCTTCTGCCTGAGGTTTTACGGCTACAGTAGCCGGAGTGCGGGGGCGCATGAGCGCAAAGCCAACTTTAAAGATTCCATATGCCGCAAGAACGCCCAGGGCCATGGAGCCAATTGCGGCGCATACGAGCATTATCAGGTTTATAAAATCCGTCATTCCAAGCCTCTGGGAAGTGAATGGTTGATTCCAATATCGTTTATCGGCCGTACTCGCAGAGAATTTAACTCTGCACCGGCTCATCTGGATTGTCGCAGAGAAACGGGGTTCGTTGACCCTCTAATCTATTGACAACTAGAATACCCTATGTCTACTTGCGTTCTATTGACCCTGAAAATGCACGTTCTAACCGGCGTTGTTGCCTGATTAAGCCTCTCATGCCTATTACTCATATCTCCGTCCGCGGAGCGCGCCAGCACAATCTCAAGGACATTACTGTCCGAATTCCGCGCAACACTTTGACGGTTGTCACCGGGCTTTCGGGATCAGGCAAGAGCTCACTGGCTTTTGACACGATTTACGCCGAAGGACAGCGGCGGTACGTAGAAACGCTGTCTGCCTATGCGCGGCAGTTTCTGGACCAGATTGAGCGACCTGACGTGGATTCGATTGAGGGGCTGAGCCCAGCGATTTCCATTGAGCAGAAGACGACCAGCCGCAGTCCGCGGTCGACCGTGGGCACAATTACAGAGATTTACGACTACCTGAGGCTGTTGTATTCGTCCGTGGGCACGCCGCACTGCCCGAATTGCGGAAAGCCGATTGCGCGGCAGACTGCAGACCAGATTGTGCACCGCATTCTGCAGCTTGGCGCAGGCGAGCGCGTAACCGTGATGGCTCCCGTGGTGCGGGGGCGCAAAGGTGAGTTTAAGGATTTGCTGGATCAGATTGATCAGCAAGGGTTTCGCGCACGCGTGGATGGCGAAATGCGGGACCTGTCAGAGCCTGTTCTGCTGGACCGACGAAAGAATCACAACATTGAGGCGGTAATTGACCGCATTCTGCTGAAGCCCGCAGAGCCTGTTACGAACGGCAAGCCCACGCTGGAAAAACGGCTGGATGCGGCTGTCTCCAAGGCGCTGCAGATGGCAAACGGGCTGGCGCTGGTGACGCTGGCCAATGGCGAGGAGCAGCTATTTTCTTCCTCGATGGCGTGCCCGGATTGTGGGCTGGATGTACCAAAGCTGGAGCCGCGCAGCTTTAGCTTTAACTCAACCTTTGGCGCCTGTCCGGAGTGTCACGGGCTGGGCTCGCTCTACGATTTTGATCCGGCGAAGGTGATTACGGATTGGTCGAAGCCGCTGTTGGATGGAGGGTTAGGACCGGGGTCGGCATCGCAGTATCTGCTGAAACTAATCCACTTGGCGGCGGATAAATACAGTATCGATCTGAAGACGCCATTTGAAGATTTGCCGCCGAAGCAGCAGCACATCCTGGTGTATGGGCCACCCAAGGGCGAAGGACCGCGCACGGGATTTCATGGGATTCTGGCGTATCTGCGGGATACCGTGGAAGAGGCGCGCAGCGACGGCTATCGCGATTACATGATGAACTTCATGTCGGCTACGCCTTGTCCGGCTTGCAGAGGCAAGCGGCTGAGACCGGAGTCGCTGGCGGTGAAGATTGGCGGGCTGTCCATTGCGGATTTTACGGCGCTGCCGCTGAATCGCGCGCTGTCCGCGGCGTATGAGCTGAAGTTTAATGAGCGCGAGGCGCTGATTGCGGAGCGAATCCGGCGCGAGGTGGTGGAACGACTTGAGTTTCTGTGTGCCGTTGGGCTGAGCTATCTGGCGCTTGATCGCAGCGCGGCTACGCTGTCTGGCGGGGAGGGTCAGCGAATCCGGCTGGCGACGCAGATTGGTTCGCGGCTGCGGGGTGTGTTGTATGTGTTGGATGAGCCTTCGATTGGGCTGCACCAGCGCGATAATACGCGGCTGATTGGGGCGCTGGAGCAGCTACGCGACCTGGGGAATACGGTGCTGGTGGTGGAGCATGATGAGGACACGATTCGCCATGCGGACTACGTGGTGGATCTTGGTCCAGGGGCTGGGCGGCTGGGCGGGCATGTGGTGGCGGAGGGTACGCCGGAGCAGATTATGGCGAATCCAACGTCGCTGACTGGCAAGTATCTCTCCGGCGCAATTGAAATTTTGCAGCGTGAGAAGCCTCGGCCATTGAGCGGTAAGTGGCTGACAGTGTCTGGTGCGCGTGAGCACAACCTGCATGATCTGAGCATCCGCATTCCGCTGGGCGTTATGACGGTGGTGACGGGCGTGAGCGGCAGCGGCAAGAGCACGCTGATCAATGACATTCTGTATCGCTCACTGGCGCAGAAGATTTATGGCTCGCGTGAGGAGCCAGGGTCGCATGACGAGATTACGGGCGCAGAGCAGCTGGATAAGGTGATCCGCATCGATCAGTCACCGATTGGGCGCACGCCAAGATCGAATCCCGCAACCTATACGCAGGTCTTTGGGCCGATTCGCGATTTATTTGCGATGCTGCCGGAGAGCCGCGAACGCGGTTACAAGCCGGGCCGCTTCAGTTTCAACGTAGTGGGAGGCCGCTGCGAGGCTTGCGAAGGCGATGGGCAGAAGCGCATCGAGATGAACTTTATGCCGGATGTGTACGTACAGTGCGAAGTGTGCAATGGACGCCGCTACAACCAGGAGACGCTGGCGGTGAAGTTTCATGGCTACTCGATTGCGGACATTCTGGAGTTGACGATTGAGGATGCACTGACGGTGTTGTTGAATGTGCCCCAGCTAAAGCAGAAGCTACAGACGCTGGTAGATGTTGGGCTGGGCTATGTGCATCTGGGACAGAGCGCAACAACGCTCTCAGGCGGCGAAGCGCAACGCATGAAGCTGGCGCGTGAGCTCAGCAAGCGCCAGACAAGCCGAACGATGTATGTGCTGGATGAGCCGACGACAGGGCTGCACTTTGATGATGTGCGCAAGCTGCTGGAGGTGCTGCACCGGCTGACGGATCTGGGCAATTCTGTGATCATTATTGAGCACAACCTGGATGTGATTCGGAACGCGGACTGGATTATTGATCTTGGTCCGGACGGCGGCGAGAACGGCGGGCGGCTTGTGGCGCAAGGCCGGCCGGCGAGGGTGGCAGCGACTCCGGAATCGCATACGGGACAGTTTCTGCGGCGGTATTACAGCGCGTCGAATGGGCAGTTGGAGGAGCTGGACAGGGAGGAAGCTGCGCTGCTGTTTGCGGCGGAGAGTAGTGCTGGTGTTCCGAGTGCAAATGGGGATGAAAACGGAACGGGAAGCGGAAAGAAACGGGCAACGCGGGTGAGCTCTGTACAGACAAAGGTGGGCACCGCGAATGCAAAAGCAAATTCCGCACCTGCGAAGGGTGATGCAGCATCTACAAAAACAAGTGCGAAGCGAGTAGCCAGAAAATCTGCAGCGAGAAAAACGGGGAAGGTATGAGCGGCGATATCAACGAGGAGTTCGCCGAGCGGATACCTATTACGGAAACGGGCGCGTTTGATTCTAGATCTGGGTCAGAGATGGCGCAGTTTGATCCTTTAGTGGTGGAAGCACCACGGCCGATGCGCTTTCCAAATATCGCAGATGTGGGACTGCTCTTTGTTCTGCTTGTCTTTGCCGCGCTTGTCGCAACAATTCTGGGGGCCGCGGCGCTGCAGTTTCATCTCTTCGGAATTTCCACTGCAAAGCAAGCTGTTGGGGATATTCGTTATGCGCTTGGCGGGCAATTGCTGTGGTATCTCTTTACGCTGAGTGGGGCGATTCTGCTCTTTCCGCCGCTATGGCGCACCAGTTTTTTTCGCGGCGTGGAGTGGCGCTGGGGAGTTGCGACGCATGCGCGCGGGCGGCTAATGAGTACGGCACTCTTCTGCCTTGTGCTGGCTGTAGTGGATGGCAAATTGATGCCGGGGCCGGAGAATGCTCCGATTGATGAAGTCTTTCGCACGCCCGGCGCGGCGTGGTTCCTGTTTTTCTTTGGCACGCTGCTGGCCCCGTTTTTTGAAGAAATGCTGTTCCGTGGGTTTTTGCTTCCGGCCTTCTGCACAGGGTACGACTGGTGTTTGGAGCGCATGGCCAAACGCTCTGCGCCATGGCCCGACTCGGAAGGGAAAACTGTGTGGACGGTACCGGCGATGGTTGTGGGATCGGTACTGGTAAGTGTTCCTTTTGCTCTGATGCATGGCGCTCAAACAGGCTATTCCCTGGGACCATTTCTGCTGTTGTTTTGTGTGAGCCTGGTGCTGTGCTGGTTGCGGCTGACACTGCGATCTCTGGCGGCGAGCACACTGGTGCACGCGGGCTATAACCTGCTGCTGTTTGCCATCATGATTGCCGGTACGGGCGGGTTCAAGCATTTGGACAGGCTCTGAGCAAACTCTCCGTTACAATCGAATCAATGACCACTGCTTCCTACTCAAGCCAGTTGCTCTCTTTGCTTGCGCGCATTAGCTTTCGCCTTGGACAGTTCAAGCTTTCGTCCGGCGGAACAAGCGACTACTACATCGATTGCCGAACGACTACGCTGCATGCGGAGGGCGGACGGCTTACAGGCCATGCAATTCTTGAGCTGCTTGAACAGAATGGCGTGGAGGCGGAGGCTGTGGGCGGCCTGACGATGGGAGCTGATCCGATTGTTTCGAATGTGGCCACTGCAAGCGCATGGCGGACCATTGAACGGCCCGGCACGCCGTTGATACATGGTTTTCTGGTTCGTAAGGCAGAGAAGACACACGGCACGGGACGACGCATTGAGGGCTTTCTGCAAGAGGGCGCGCGCGTTGTGATTGTCGACGATGTTTGCACGACGGGCGCATCGACGATTAACGCGATCGAAGCTGCACGTGAAGCCGGGATGACGGTGGCTGCGGTGATTTGCATCGTTGAGCGCGAGGAGGCGAACGGCCGCCCTGCTGTGGAGGCTGCGGCGCTGGACGCCCCGTTTCTGCGGCTTTTCACGGCGAAGGATGTTCGCGCCGAGCATGTGGCGCAGCTTGAGACTGGGAAACCTTAGCTAAGCTTTCCACCAATCGAAGAGGCGCATGCGTGGGTAATAGAGACCGGCGCGGACTTCGACATCCGGCCTCTGCAGCAAGCGCAGAAGTCGCGCATAGAGATCAAGCTGCGGCTGAAATAGCTGGCGCAGTTCCGGTAGCGAGGCTTCTGATTCAATCGTTTTATAGTCCACAATCCACCAGATGTTTTCACCCTCTGCGTGAGGGGCCGATCCAGCGCGGAAGATGCGGTCGGCCTGTACTGTCCGCAGCTGGCCGTCGAGAAAGCCAGTCCAGCACGGTTCACTGGAGGCATCGGGGTGCGGCGAAAGAATCCATTGAGCATCTGTATCGTGGCTTGCCTGCAGAACGATTTCGAGTGCCTGCGTGGCGATGCGGCCAGCTTCAGCAGAGTCGATGCCTGTGGCGCGAATGTCTGCACTGAGGCGTGGAAGAACGCTCTGCAGTGCGGTTTGCGAGGCGCTGAGATCACGCCGTGAATGCAGGCTGGCCAACTCTGCCATCAGAGCGTGAACTGCTGTGCCGAGTGCACGCGAGATCAATCCGCCTTCATGCCGCCGGTATGTACCTTGACTGCCCTGGACTGTGAGTGTGCTGCGTGCACCAATGGATGCTACAGCTGGAGGCTCATAGCCCACGGGCAGGCGGTGAAGAATTGCAGGCTTGTCAGTATGCTGTTCGTTGCTGGTTTGCTGCGCTTGAGATACAGGCGCCTCCTGTTTCCATGCAGCAAGCTGAGCTTCACTGGGCCCTTTCAAAGCGAGCCACGCCGCTTTGAGCAGGCTGTTTGGGCCAGGCTTTAGCTCTTTATCATTGTCTGCCGGAGCTTCCATGCGCGCAAAAAAGTGAAGCTCTTCGCGCGCGCGTGTAGCGGCTACGTAGAGCACTCGCTTCATCTCCTGCTTCTCGCGGATTTCGTAGAGTGAGTCTACCCATTTCTTGGCTGATCCGCGATCTACGCCTCTGGCCTGTTGCGGAGCGATGAGGAATTCCGTCATCTCGCCCGCGTCGTTGGCTTCTGAGAGTCCGCGTTCGAGCCACGCCACCATACGATGGCGCGTGCGTTGTGATTGGCCATGGAATTCCGGCACAATGACGACTTCAAATTCGAGACCCTTGGACTTGTGGATTGTCATCAGGTGAACGCCGAAGTCACTCTCAGCCGCGGGGTCGGGCAGTGCCTTGAGATCTTTCAGCGCCACATCGAGCGCAGGCCCCAACAGATCCTGTTCGCTGCCTTGAAGGGCATCGAGGCATTGCCACAGAAGCGCAAGATTTGCTTGCGCTTCAGCATCTGCGCAATCGGCTCCGCCGAGAAGCAGCCATACCTGTTCGAGCCATGTTCCGAGCGCCGCTTCCGGTTGTGCAGCCCGCATGATGCGAGCCTGTTGAACTGCTTGATGAAGGCGTGTAACAGCCTGCTGACCTGAATCGCTGAGCAGATGCGCGCGATAAGCGAGTAACTCAGGAATTGCGCTGGCACGGATTGCAGGATCGTCCGCACTCGCGAGGATGTGCAGGTCAGTGAGAGAAAGCCCGCACCAGGGCGCACGCAGAACGCCCAGCCATGCAATGCGGTCCTGGTTGTTCATGAGAGCGCGCGCAAGGTTCAGTACGTCGAGTATCTCAGGCCGAGCAGAGAGACCTTCAAGGCCTTCGGCTCGAAAGGAGATTTCTGCTTCGCGCAGCGCAGCGGCTATGGGTACAAGCATCTTTGTGGTGCGCGCCAGCACAGCAACACGAAATCTGCTGCCGTCGCTGCGTGCCTGCTCGATACGCGGAGAGTAACTGCGAATGAGCGCGACGATCTCGGCAATCTGCGTCACTTGGGCGAGTTCACTTTGTACTTCGCCCTTAGCAGTGAATGCGGAATGAAATGTGAAAAGCGGGGAAGGATCACCCTTGTCTATGCGTGCGGCTTCTGCCTCTGCAAATTCGACTACGCCGCTGTCTTCGGCAAGGATACTGCCGAAGAAATCGTTCAGCTCTTGAATCAGTGCATGAGCGGTACGGAAATTGGAACTCAGGCGGACAAAGTTGAACTTCAATGATTCGCCACCGAGCAAGTCGATACCACGCGTCCGCACCTGCGGGAAGAGCTCGGCATCCGCATCGCGAAAAAGATAGATAGACTGCATGGGATCGCCGACTGCAAAGACACTTCGGCTGGATGTTTCACTCCATGCAGCCGCGATGGCTGCTATGAGCTGGTGTTGGCGGCGACTGGTGTCCTGAAACTCGTCCACAAGAAGATGGCGAATCTGATCGGCGATTCTGAGGCCCGCTTCCGTAGGCATGCCCTCATCGTCCTGAAGCACGTGCTGCGCCTGCTGCGCGACTTCAACGTAATCGACCACGCCGGCTTCTGCAAAGACAACACGCAGCTGGGCTGCTGCATGACGCAGGAGCGTGAAGCAGGCGCGGACGATGTGCCACTCGTCGTCAGTAAAGCGTGCCGGCGGAAGCATGCGAAGGCTGTGCAGTGCAGATGCAAGAGCTTCGACATTGCATAGCGTGGCGAGTAGCAACGAGAAGCGTTGCTTTTCAAGCTTGCGGTCAGGTGGAAAGCCATCGCGGACTGTGATGCTTTTGCGAAGAGTACCTTCCTTTGTGAGTAGCATGTCGGCGAGATCAAGCCACGCTGCGCGCGCCGCATCGATTGCATCGGAATTGTCAAACGGAGGGCAGGGAAGCTCGACCAGCTCAGCGAGCGCCTGGAGGCTGCCGTCACTTCTCTGTGCGCAGGCAAAGCGCGCGAGCGAGAGGGCTTCTTCGCAGATATCGGGAAGCTGGCGGAAGAGTTCCGTGACTGCCACTAGAGATTGTTCGGCTGCTACTGCGAAGGGTTGTTCAAGGCGTGCTCGCAGTGCATCCCAATCCGGCTCATGCTGCAGCAGAAAATCACGCATCCAGCGGTCGCGTTTGCCGAGCATCTCGACTAGCTGATCTTCCACTTCCTGCCAGCTGTTGTCCTGCAATTCAAGCAACGCCTCAATGGCCTGCAGCAGTTCAGCATTGGCGGCAGGTTTGGTTGTCGCCAGTTGGTCCAGAGTGCTCCGAGCAGCGCGGCGGTAGAGTTCTTCCGGCTCAGCGGCAATTTCGAGAGTTCCTCCCAGACCGCCTAGTAGAGGCTGTTGCATTGCTATTTCGCGGCAGAAGGCGTCAATGGTGGTGATTCGCATTTGCGCCGGAAGATCATCCAGAAGCCAGCCGCGTTTTATGAGATTCTCGAGGGCGCGATTGGCAAGCGCAGGCATCGAGAAGGTGTCAGAGTTAATATGTGAGTCACTGCTCTCGCTGGCTCCAGCAGCTTTTTCTAACTCAGCTATGATGCGATGCCGCATCTCTGCAGCCGCAGCCTTGGTAAAGGTGATAGCAACGATCTGCGCTGGGTCGTCTACCTCACTCAGAAGGCGTAGAAAACGGCGCGTGAGCAGGTCGGTCTTGCCGGAGCCTGCCGGGGCCTGCACAAGAATGTTTTCATCCGGCATGAGCGCACGTTGGCGCTGTGCCTGATCGGGCGGAGGTGTTTGCGTAGCGCTATTCATCTTACTCATCTGCGCTCTCCTCCTCATTCGCAATACCTGTGTAGGCCGCTGTTTCATGAATACGGCACAGAGGCTGCAGTCCACATTTTTCGCAGGTTCTGGGCAGCTCGCGTGGGTCCACGTCCGCACGCCCGGCGAGAAAATCCAGTGCTAACTGCTGGATTTTTGCGTGCCATGCATCGAGCTGTTCGATTGTCAGTGGATTTTTGAGGAGAGATGAGCTGTTGGTCAGATCGCCCAGGAGAGTCGTTTTTGCGGCTGTGACGCGACCTGCAAAACCCATGTTCTTCTCGCCGGTGCGGACTTTGGCAAAGACCAGGCCGCCTGCTTCACTTTCGTGCGGCAATGCGAATCCTGCATAGAGCGGCAGTTGGGCATCTTCAGGACGGGGCAGATCCCACTTATTCGGTTTTTCGTCGCCGGTTTTGTAATCAATCACCAGCATTGAGCCATCGTTGAGTCGGTCCACGCGATCAAGGCGAACTCGCAGCGTTAATCCATCTACTTTTACTTCATGCTTGAGTTCGACGTTTTCGACAGAAAAATCCTGCCGGCGGGCTTCGTACTGTAACCACTCAGTCACGAGGCGTGTAAGTCTCTGCTCTTCAAGTTCGAGATACCGTGCAGGCATTCGCTCACGTGCGCCAGCGGGTAGTTTGGCGCGCACAGCTGTGCTGACATGACTTGCTACAAATGAGGTGAGGTTCGGCAGTGATTTGAGCTCTGTCAGGGAGCGAATACCGCCTGTTGCAGTTCCTCCCCACACGAGGGCCATTGCTTCATGCAGGAGATTTCCTCGCACGAGTGCCGTCAATCCTGCCTGAGCCGCTTCCCACTTTTCTGCAGCGAGCCGCTCGACTGCAAATGCCTGGAATGGACAGAGAGACTGAGTCGTAATGAGCCTTGAGCCGCCCGCTACTGCGCCTTCCGAAGCACGCAACGGGATCCGATTTGTGTCAACGATGCGCTCGGTTTGCGGTTTGGGTAAAGTCCGATGCGTGAGCTCGGCAGGAAGTTGTTCTGTTTTGACTTCAAAATTTGTAGTCAGCTTTGTGATGAGTCTCGATGCGCGTCTTTCGACACCTTCCTGGAGGCGCGCGTAGCTGAAACACACCGTTGGAGCTGATTGAAGAATGCGCTCTGTCATCGCTTGCGCAAGTTCGCGATCCTGCTGCGCTGTTGCGTGTGGCATCTGCGTGGCGCGTTGCACTTCAGGCGGCAGAAGAGGGTTGAGACTGCCTCGTGAGGGCCAGGAGTCATCGTCCGTGCTGAGAAACCATACGGCGTCCGCATCGATACCGGCTGATTCGGCAGGTCCGGCTATGAGCACTGGCGCGTCTTCCGATTCTGCTGCAAAAAGAGTGATGGCAAGTGCTTGATCCAGCTCAAGCAAAAACTTATTCCATTCCATGCGTTGCCCGTCAAAACCGAGCGATCCGCAAGCCGCGAGAGCCTGCTCCCAGCGCCGCATGGCTTGAAATTCACTACTCGTGAGTGCTTGCTCGCCGGGCCAGCCAGCCTCGTTGAGAAGCTGCGGAACAAGCTCTGCCCATTCGAGGGGTTTTCGTGTGCGGCGTGTTTCGACTAAGAGGCGCTGACGTGTGGTTCGCATTCGACGCACCCACGGGTCAGCTAGTGTTACTCCAGCTCGCTCGGCTAAAAATGCATCGAGGGTCCATTGTGGACGCTGCTGATTTCTGCGGCGAATCTGGCGGTGAAAGGCTTGCAATATCGAACGTTCCGCAGCGCTGCCTGCGTAGGGTACGGCGAAAAGCCAGTCGATCTCATGCTCGCTGAGTGAGTTGTCGAGCCAATGGAGCAACAACGCGGCAGCCCGGGCTATGCCGACTGTGCTGAGTGGAACTCCAAGAGAGAATTCGGCCGGCACATTTTCATGCCGAAAGGCGCGCTCGAATTCGCCACGACGATTTGGCGCCTCCTGTGTGATTACGAGCAGGCGCGCAGCGGGATTTGCGTCCAGTTGCGTCCGGCACCAGCGTGCGCAGGCGGCAAGCTCCGTTGCGGGATCAGAGACAGAATACGAGTGTATGTCAGAGGCTTGATTGCCGGATTCAACCAGACGCCATTCGCCCCATGCATTGAAGAGTTGCTCCTGCGACGGTGTTAGCCGGTCAAAGCCTATAAGCAAAAGACCCGGGCGTCTCTCGTTATCGTTGCGAAGAAGCGGAGTCAAATCGTCCGTGATTCGCTCCGCGCTGATGAGCTTTCTCGCTTGGCACTCGGAGTCAAATGTTTCCAGCCAATTGCTGAAGATACCGGCATCCTGTTGCCACCCTCGGCGCGAGCGCGGGTCGAGCAGTTGAGATGCGTAAGCGCAGAGGAGGCTATGGGCTTCCATGCACAGGCCGGCAAGCCGACGGAGCGGGCCAGGGAGCAGGGCAGCACCATGCCCGCTGGCATGGATGATGTCAGCCCACAGCGCCTGTTCCTGGAAAGGGTTCAGAATCAGGATTCCCTCGATGCGCCTCTGCGCCCACTCCTGCCGCACGAAAGCCTGCCACGAAAGCACGTCTGGAGCGGGCCACGCTGCAAGCCCTTCTGCGCGCCGCCGCCGATGATAGTTTGCCAGTGCTGTGCGAGCTGCGCGTTCGCTGGCGGCGACCACACGACCGCCGCCGTGCAGCCAGGCATCGAGTTTTACGGCGGGGTTGGCGTTGTGTATTGTCCCCATTTCAGCGTTATACCTGCTCTGGCCCGTCTGTGCCCCGTGAGGAAATCGCGCCGGACAGCATTCGTGCTGGGTTGTACACTGAGGTGTGAAACGCCGACTTCTTTTTGCTGCCGCAGCTGCTGCTGTAATGCTGGCTGGATGCCACTCCGGACACAAGCCGGATGCGCCTGTTCCCTCCGCTTCTTCAACGCCCGGATATAAAACCTACAAGATGCGTGGAAAGGTCATTACCACGAATGCTGCAACCAGTGAGGTTACGGTACAGCATGGAGCGATTGCCGGTTTTATGGATGCAATGACCATGCCGTATAAGGTCAAGGATCCGAATATTCTCACGGAGCTGCATCCGGGAGATACGATTACCGCCGATGTGCTGGTGTCACAACGCGACGACGCTGACATTCTTCTGGACAACATTGTTGTGGTGGCGCAGGCGAAGCCCGACTACAAACCGCAGGCCGTGTACCATGTGCCGGAAAAGGGCGATACGGTGCCGGATTTTGCGCTCCGCAACCAGGACGGCAAGCGAATTCATGTGAGTCAGTTCCGCGGAGAACAGCTGCTTGTGACATTCATTTACACGCGCTGCCCGCTGCCGAATTTTTGTCCACGCGTGACACATAACTTTTCCGATCTGCACAGGAGGATTACGGCCGATCCTGCGCTTGCCGGTAAGACGCATCTTCTGTGTGTGAGCTTTGACCCGGAGAACGATACTCCGGCGCGTCTGCGCGCCTATGGCGCGACGTACATTGGTAGTGACTCGGCTTCGGCCTTTGCGCGATGGGATTTTGCCGTTCCAGACAAGCCGACCCTGACGAAAATGGCGCATTTTTTTGACATCGGCTTGACGAACGAGGCCGACAACACGATTACGCACACGCTGTCAACGACGCTGATTGGCGCGGACGGCAGGGTGGAGCGATTCTATCCCGGCAATGAGTGGACGGTGAATGAGGTTTTTGCGGATATGAAGCAAAGCTTGGCCAAGACGTAGGCATCGGCAACAATTGAGCATCCAGGACGGCTTGGTTGAATCGAACTGAT
>Ga0206848_1076_pt1 | contig 25340 bp, 21 predicted proteins | sample Alteio_BWOrgCont_18_FD_152635 | JGI IMG/M metagenome (GOLD analysis project Ga0206848, IMG submission 152635) | Enriched cells from forest soil in Barre Woods Harvard Forest LTER site, Petersham, Massachusetts, United States -... | ecosystem: Environmental > Terrestrial > Soil > Temperate forest >...
TCGCGGCGCTACCGATAGCAACAGTTGTGGTCAGCGGCCAGTTGGCATTGTGATATACGGGCCAGATACAGAGAACGAAACAAATTGTCAGTACGACAAAGGTGCGGATCACTGGCGCGATAGAGATATGCATCTCCGCGGGGAAGAGCTGCTTGTTGAGGCGCAGAAGGTAGATGACCTGCGCGGTCTCGACGCAGAGCCAGATCACAAGCAGCGACATAACGCCGTAGATCGGCAGCATAATAGCGGAAAGAATGGACATCAGCACGTAAGCGCTGAGTGCGAAGATAGACAGCCTCTGGTGTTGATTACTGGACTGCTGGAACTGGGTTTTGTGCTCCTTGATGGCCATGACCGAGGAGATGATAGCCATGAGCAGGCAGAGCGTTGGATTGTAGATGGAACCCTTATGGAGCCAGATGGTGAACAGGAATGGGCACAGCAGCAGCGTGCCGACACTGACTGTGGTGATCAACGCAAGGACGACTCTCTCCGAGAGATCGTATAAACGGTGCAGGCGCTTCCAATCTCTGCTGCCGATTAAGATGGTGATCTCTTGCCCGATGGCGAATGTCAGCACGACCAATAACTGGCGAGACATATTGAATGCAACTCGCGTGAGCGAGAAGATAGCCAGAGCAGTCGCGCCGAGAGTCATCTGGATAATGATTACCGGCCCTTGCCAGAGAAGAAAGCCTGAGACGGCGAAGAGCACAAACATTGCGCTGGGGCGGATCATGGATCGAATCTTTGCAAGACTTCCGTAGCGGAGGGAAGGCAAAAGCGCAGGCGCATTGATGCGCAGGTCGAACATGACAAGAAGCGTGAATAACACCATTGCGCCGAACTGCACAAGCGCGAGCACGGGAAGAGAGGCCCTGTTCCAGAGAAACACTGCTAATAGAAGCACACTGAAGAGGCGCTGAGCGTTCATCCAGTTTGTTCCCCGGTGCAGTTGGCCAATTGCCATAAAGCTGTTGGCCAGCATTGAGAAAAGCCAATTCATCAAGAACAATTGGATCAGCAGGGCAAGCGCCCACGAGGCCGAAGAGGGATTTGTGTACTTCAGCTTAAGCCAGTGTCCTACAGGTAGAAACAGGACCGCTAAAGAGGCCAGGGTAAATAAAGCTATCAGCGAAAGAATCATAATCAGGGCGCTTGCCTGAACCGCCTTGGCCTCATCCATTTCATTACGGTTCAGGTGAATCGTCATTTGATTGTTGGCGTAGTTCTGGATTCCGCTGTTCAATGAACTCAGATACGTCACAGCGGCCGAAAGCGCGATCCATTCGCCATAGGTTTCCAACCCATGGGCATAACGATGAATAAATAGCGGAGGCACAAGTAACTGATTGACGATTGCCACGCCCTGCCCTGTGAGGAAGGCGAGAACCATTTTCAAAATTCGTCTAAGATTCATAGGATGTAAGAAATTACAGAGTTAGGAAGACGCAGTTTCAGCTTGCGGAATCCACTAAGAACTCAGATGCATTGTCTTTTATTACGGCCAGAGTGTATTTTCAGAATTCTCATGCCAGTGGCATTGGATTTTTGTGGATTGCCGTTTCAATCGCCGTCTGCCCCAAGTATACCTGAATCGTCACTTTTCTCTGCAGGTGAACGGTATTCCTCCTGGACAGGCAGAGCTTTTCCGGATGCTTTTCAGCCGAAAAGAAATTCCTTTTCACGCAGCTCTTTGATTGTGTCGCGGAGTTTGGCGGCGCGCTCAAACTCGAACCTCTTCGCTGACTCACGCATCTCCAACTCAAGCCCTGCAGTATAAGAATCCACTTCGGCCTGCGAAGCAAACTCAGGCATCGCGGCGGATTCTTCCACCAGAACGTCGCCGTACTCCGACTTGAGAATCTGTGCCAGGCCCATGTCGATGGCGCTGATGACGGATTGCGGTGTAATGCCGTGCTCCTCGTTATATGCGCGTTGAATTACGCGCCGCCGGTCGGTCTCGTCGATAGCCCGCCGCATGGAATCCGTCATTCTGTCGGCATACAGAATCGCCCTACCCTCGATGTGCCGTGCTGCTCGTCCGATGGTCTGAATTAGTGAGCCCGCCGAGCGCAGAAAGCCTTCTTTATCCGCATCCAGAATCGCTACAAGCGAAACCTCCGGCAGATCCAATCCCTCGCGCAGCAGGTTAATACCGATCAGCACGTCGAACTCTCCCTTGCGCAGTCCGACCAGTAGCTTCACGCGCTCCAGCGTTTCGATCTCCGAATGCATGTACCGGCAGCGCACGCCCACTTCCGTGTAATAGCCGGCCAGATCCTCGGACATACGCTTGGTCAGTGTTGTCACCAATACACGCTCGTTGCGTTTGGCACGATCACGAATCTCTGCAAGCAGATCGTCAATCTGTCCCTTCACCGGACGAATCTCCACCTCGGGATCGATCAATCCCGTTGGCCGAATTACCTGCTCGACTACTACACCGGAGGCGCGTGTCAGCTCATACGGCCCAGGGGTTGCCGAAACATAGATCGTCTGGTGAATCCGGCTCTCAAACTCGTCAAACTTCAGCGGGCGATTGTCCGTTGCACTTGGCAGCCGGAACCCGTAATCCACGAGATTCTGTTTGCGGCTGCGGTCCCCGTGCCACATTCCATGCACCTGCGGAATCGACGCATGGCTCTCATCCACAAACAAGATGAAGTCTCGCGGGAAATAATCGAGCAGCGTCGGCGGAGCTTCGCCCGGCAGCCGTCCGGAGAAATGTCGCGAGTAATTCTCGATCCCGTGGCAGTAGCCCATCGACTTGATCATCTCGAGATCGAAGCGTGTCCGCTGGTTCACGCGCTGGGCTTCCACCATCCGTCCCTGCGCTTCAAGTTGCGGCACCCACTCGTTCAGCTCATTCAGAATCGAGTCAATCGCCTGCATCTTCCGCTCGGGTTGCACTACGTAATGGCTCTTCGGATAAATCGGCAACCGCGAATACTTCTGCTTTACCGTGCCAAACAGCGGATCGATCTGCGAGAGCGACTCGATCTCGTCGCCGAAAAGCTCGATGCGGTACGCGCTCTCGTCATAGGTTGGGTAGACCTCGATCACATCGCCACGCACGCGGAATGTTCCGCGGCGAAAGTCCACATCATTGCGTTCGTAGAGAATCTCCACCAGCCGCCGTGTAATGTCCTTACGGCTTATGCGCTGGCCTTTTTCGAGCAGCAGCAGCATGCCGTAGTAAGCCTCCGGCGAGCCGAGGCCATAGATGCAGCTCACCGAGCTGACAATGATCGTGTCCCGGCGCTCAAAGAGCGACCGCGTTGCCGAGAGCCGCAGCTTGTCCAGCTCCTCGTTGATCGTCGATTCTTTTTCGATGTACAGGTCACCGGCGGGGATGTAGGCTTCCGGCTGGTAGTAGTCGTAGTAGCTGACGAAGTATTCGACGGCGTTGCCGGGAAAGAACTGCTTGAACTCGTGATACAACTGCGCAGCCAGAGTCTTGTTGTGCGCCAGGATCAGCGCCGGGCGGTTCGACTGCTCAATCACCTTGGCCATGGTGAAGGTCTTGCCCGATCCCGTCACGCCGAGCAGCACTTGGTGCTGCTCCCCGCCGGCCAGCCCGCTGACCAACTCTTCGATGGCACGCGGTTGGTCTCCGCGCGGCTTGTATTGGGTGACGAGCTGAAAGTCCATATCGGGAATTAGTATATCAAGAAGGCGAAAATATAGCGAAAATGCCTAGCTTTGGATAGTAGTGCGGTTTGAAATCAAGAGCTTTATGGCAATAGAAGGCCAGTTCGAAATTGAATGAATGCCATTAATTCGCCGACGGATGTTCCACATGATCGATGACCAGCACTTCTACTGGCCCCTTTGCTGGCACAAGCTCAAGACCAATCTGCTCCTTGAGTGTCGTGAATAATGATGGTGGGCCATCTGCAGCCTGTCCGGCGGCGTCATCCGGTGTCCATTTGAGATCTATATCGAATCGCCCATCGAGACCAGTCTTGTCCACAATCACACGGCCCGCGTCCGATGCCAGCTCCTGTGCTATTCCGGCTACGGTCATTCCCTGTGCATTCAGACGGCCCAGACCGTGATTTACCATCGAACCCTGAGCCTTGGACGCTGACAGCTTCGACCCACCCTTGCTCACCACAAGCTCGTAAATGGGCAGTACACGCGTCTCGCGATGCACCGCTAGCTTGAATCGGTCCGCCAGCAGTGACTGGATCATTCCATGCTTAATCTGTTTTGCCTGGTCCCAATCCAGCTTGCTTAACCGTTCCGTCACAGCATCGTCCGATTTCGCGTCAATATCGAAGTGTTCCGTCTTCATCCAGGCGGGCACATTCATGATGCGGCTGTCGGGGATCATGAAGGCGTACTGCGCGATCGCCAGCAGGGACACATTCCTGGTGGTGAAACTCCCGCCTTTATCTGAGCTGACGATATGTGAGCGCTCATGCGGCGCAGGATCGTGGAGACTGATCGCTGCAACATCGAAGGTTGATTGAGACTCTTTAGCCTGCGCACTTGCGAGCATTGTGCAAGCTACCAGCAGCGCAAATGAGGAAAATAAAGTCTTCATGGGGGACATACGGTTAGACGCCGATGGCATTTTATTTGCTCAACGAAATGGTCTCCGACGGTTCTCGTTTTGACCCACTACCTAATTTGCGCGGGCGGGCGGCTATTGCAGTTATACCCTCGGCCCCATCGCCTGACTTGCCATCCAGGCCCTGCGGTAACGCCGCTCGCGTACTTCCCGCACGATCACGTAGATCACCAGAACAATGACCAACGTCGGTATGCCGAAGAGCCAGAAGGGGAAATATACGCGGTTGCCGTCAATGGACGCTGAATCTGCCGCGTAGAACGAGCCGAACATGGTGACGGCGTTCTGGCCCACATGGGCTCCGCTATCCACGTGCACGGAACCGAACATCGTAACGAGGTTCTGGTCGACGCTGCTGCCGGGGAGCACGTTCATGTTACTGAAGAAGCTCACCACGTTCTGATCAACCGTGGTGCGCACGTTCACATGGCTGAAAAAGGCCACGATATTACCGTTCACCGGTCCCTCGGCATCTACGCTGCAAAAAAAGCAAACCGCATTGTTGGCGGTATCGTTTGGCCCTATGTGGATGTTGCTGAAGAACTGCACACGGTCGTTCTGAGCACGGGCAGGCGCAGCCATAAATAGTAACGCTGCGGCGCAGAGGGTAAGAGTAAGCAGACGAGCGCGCATAGACATCCCCTTTGCCCGGAGTATACGCGCTTGCGAAACAAAAAGTTCCCGGAAAGAGTAAAGAACCTCCGTCCGGGAACTCGCAATCACGCTAAAAACTGATAACTGTTCTTAGAACTCAAACCGCATCGCCAGCTGAATCCGCCGCGGCGCGCCTACTGACGTCGCTTCGCCAAAGGTTGGCGAGGTCTGGACAGAATCCACTCCTCCCACGCTCGGATGATTCAGGATATTGAAGCTTGAGGCCGAAAAGCCGAGATGCGGGGCCTCGTCATCCTTGTCCGCAGTGATCGCCCAATCGTGGCCCCAGCGCAGATCCAGATCGACATACGGAGGCAGGCTCTCGCTATACGGCGCCACACCCTCAGGCCGAGCGTTGAAGAGATCGTCGCCATAGGGGTCTGTGCCAGTGGTAACGGTCCAGGGCCTGCCGGAGTTGGCAAAGATGCCGCCGGAGAGATTCATGACACTCTTGGGATTGAAGACTCCGTAGAAACCAATCCGGTTCCTGCGATCCCAGTTTGCCGGACCCCACTCATCATTCGGCGCGTACTGATTCTGCGGATACCAGCCTATGCCGCCCGTATTCGATGCGTAGTGCGACCACGTGTATCGTCCCCACCCGGAGAACCACTTGTTATAGCGGCCCTGGTAGGCAATGTCCATTGCGTCGCCTTCATAAAAGCCCGCCGTCTGCATCTGGCGGATGCGTAGGTAATTCGGATCAGGCCGAACTGTGTAGCCAGATTCCGGCGTCGGCGCGTTAATGTCCACCGAGCGGAAAGCTCCGATATCGCGCATTGCATAGGCGCTTACAGATAACGTCCCCTTTTCGCCCATCCCGCGTTCAATCGAAAGCCCATACTGCATCTGGTAGGGAAGCCGCGCATTCGGCGCCAGTTCCACGCGATTCACAGGCAGCGCCGTCACGTCGTAGCAGTTTGAAATCGGATAGCAGCCGCTCTCTGGCTGATCTGCCGGATTGAGCGAGAGACTTACCGTGCGCCGCCGCGGCTGCAGGCCGCCATATCGCGTCAGGTCCAATATCGGCCCGCCACCAAAACGGTCATAGTAAAGGCCGCCGCCGCCGCGCACCACTGTCTTTGATTTCTCATCCAGTACGTATGCAAACGAGAGGCGCGGAGAAAATCCAAGCCGCTTCTGCGCAAGGAAATTCAGCCAGTCATAGCGCAGTCCAGGAGTGATCGCGAAGCGCGTGGTCACCTTGATCTGGTCCTGGATAAACACGCCGGCTTCCTGCTGATGGTAGATGAAGTGGGTTTCTCCATAGCCCTGCGAGAAGCCCGAAGGAAGATTGTTCTCGTAGTTCTGCAGCGCCGTCTGCAGTACCGTAACGCCATCGGAAGCCAGCGTCGGCCCAAAGCTATAACTGCTCAGGGCATTCGTATTGTCGTCCGCAGCCAGACGCGCGAAATTCGGTATTCCTCCGCCCATCTTCACAAAATGCCTTCCGTGCGTCCAGGAAACCATGTCGTAGAAGCGGAGGTTGTATCCCGTGTACTGAGCGTTGTTCTGTCCCGAACCGCCGGTGAAGTATCCGTTTACATTGATCTTTGGTGCATCCACCACATTCGTATTCGTGGTGCCCCAGCGCTCGCCCACCAGGGAGATCTGGTTAATCAGTACCGCGGAAAGCGCTGAATCGGCATGCAGCGTAACGCCGTCCCAGTTGCTCACGCCATTCCAGCCCGCTTCTTCCAGCGTCTGTCCTCCCACACCCTGGTTTGCAGTATGGGATTGCCAGTGGCCATATTGCGCGTAGGCGGAATGCTTATCGCCAAACCTGTGCGCTCCGCGAAGACTGAACGATGTCTCGCCGGAAGGCGTCGGCACGTTCTGCAGCAGCACTCCGGAAGGGTTGGCGGGCGTAGGCAACACGTCTGCATCTACCACCGCGTTTGTATCTTCGAGGTCGTGATTGAACGAAGCCAGAAAACTGCTGTTTGGCGCATGAAAAATCGGCCCGGTAACGTGACCTTCGTAGACCTGTCGCTCTTCAAATGGCTTGTTAGGTGCAAGCTCATTCTGCGCGTTCAAATCGGCATTGCGATAAATGAAGTTGAACTCGCCGTGATAGTGGTCCTGCGCGGACTTGGTAATGATCTCCATCTGCCCGCGGCCTGGGTAGTAGTACTGCGCCGAATAGGGGTCCTGGTTGATCCGCACCTCCTGCACCGCTGAGGCCGAAACCGGGGAACGCGAGCCTTCCACGCCGTCCACAATCAATCCAGCTCCGCCCGTTGCTGTCGCGCTGTCATCCATAAAGGCGCTCATCGCGGTCGCGTAGTCGTTGTCAAAGATCGGTAGCTGCTTCAGGTCACTTGACGTGATCACTTGCGTATCGCGATTGCTGTCGCCGGCTGTCAGGTCTTCATTGCCGTCCGCGCTCACATGAACATTCGTCGCCAGCGCCGCAATAGGCAGCACAACCTTCAGCGGCATGGGGAACATGTTTCCTTGTGACGCTGAACCATTCGCAGCCTTCGCCACAACGGTAGGAACAACGGCCGTCACCGGCATCCGCGTTGTCTCAAAGCCCGGCTCGGAGATCACCAGCGTATAACTGCCTGCCTTTGGCGGTTGCATCTGGAAGGATCCGTCAGCGGCGGAATGGATCGTGCTGGCGACGGCGCCTGTTGCGTCGATCAGGTCAATCTCGGCACCGGGAACGATGGCTCCCGTAGCGTCGGCAACCACGCCGGCAATTGGAACCGGAGCGGGGACGCCAGGAGCATTCGTGGGGTTATTCGGAGCCGCAGCGACAAGCGCGGGTGCGGCAAGACACAAAAACAGCGAGAGAGAGCGAATCATCGTTTCACTCCAAGGCAATATTTTTAGCGTCGCGTTCGCGCGGAGATACAACACCCCTTCCACGCATCTGCGCGTACTTAGCTACTGGCTTTGGCCTACCGGATCAGACTGCCATGATATTCCACGCTTAGCGCGTGGACCCCGAGCTTGCGTATGCCTGTGATTTGTTTTGAACTGCTGTCATCTGTTGACGGATACGCGAGGTAAACGGTTTCAAAATTCTTTCGGTTCCAACTGTGAAACTATTTTCGCAGGGTCCAGAGCCGCCGTCCAGCCATTTGCGTGGTCCACCAGGATGTCCGGCATCTCTTCATGCAGATTCTGCGGACCAAAGCCGAACTGGCAGCCCAGGCTCCACGCCCCCGCATTCCGCGCCGTCTGCACGTCCACCTTGCTGTCGCCGATCATCAGCGTCTGATCGGCCTGCACACCGGCCTGGGCAATGATCTCGTTCAGCCCCATCGGGTCCGGCTTCTTCAGCGGAAAACTATCTCCGCCATAGATCACGCGGAAAAATTGCGCCATCCCCAACCCTTCGCAGATTCTTTTCGCGGGCCGCACTGGCTTGTTCGTCAGAATCGCCATTTCGAATCGCCCGCTCAGGGTCTTCAGCGCATCCACTACGCCTTCATAGGCATACGTGAAATCAAGATTGTGCGCGCGATAGTGCTCCAGAAAGTAGTGATACGCGGTGGCCAGCTCCTCGTCGTGCACCTCGTCCGGCGCAATATTGTTCTCCGCCGCCAGCGCCTGCCGCACCAGCATCGCTGCGCCGTTGCCCACGTAGGTGGCGATGATCTCATCGGTTAGTGGAGGTCGTCCCATGTGCTCCAGCGCCGCATTTATGCTGTTCGCCAGATCGCGCGCCGAGTCAATCAGCGTTCCATCCAGATCGAAGACCAGCAGCTTCAGCCGCTCCACAGGCACCGCATGCAAAATTCTCAACATAGGATTCAGTGTAATCTTGGATGTTCCATGCTTCGGCAAGCACGTACATTGACTTATCTATTTGTCTCATTCGGGAGAATCCCTCATGCGCCGTTCCTTTGCTTCCGTTCTCCTCGCTCTCATCCTGGCCGGTGGTATCAGTGCTGCTGCTCAAACCGTGGCCCCTGTGGCGTCCGGCGAGAGCATTCAGAACCTCGACAACGTCAAAGCTCAACTCCGCGCCTATCACGACTGCACCCGCCCCACCGTCTGCTACCAGCATGATCTTGACCAGCAGGCCGACCGCGCTATCGCGTTCCTGCACCGCCGTGTCGCGCATCCTCCGGCGCAGGAGAAGCTTGCTCTCATTTTAGACATTGACGAGACCACGCTTTCCAACTACGAAGAGATGACCACGGCCGACTTCGCTTACGATTCCGCTCGCTTCAACGCCTGGGTTGACTCCGCTCAAGCTCCCGCCATCGCCGGCACGCTTCGCCTCTATAAGGAAGCCCAGAGCCTCGGCGTATCCGTCTTCTTCATCACGGGCCGCGCGGAAAGTCAGCGCGCAGTCACCGAGCAAAACCTTCGCAATGCCGGTTTCGACAACTGGCAGCAGCTCATCCTTCGCCAGCCCGACGAGGAATCCGCCACGGCTCTTGACTACAAATCCGCCGCTCGAGGACGCGTCGTCGCTTTCGGCTACAAGATCATCCTCAACGTTGGCGATCAGTGGAGCGATCTCCGCGGCAAGTCGCTCGCCGAGTATTCGGTCAAGTACCCCGATCCCTTCTACTTCCTCAAGTGAGCGTTTTGCCCGCTTCAGGCGTATTTTTATCTATATACGCAACTTTTTGGGGTCGATTGTTGTCGTTATGGAGTGGGGGAAACGGGCAATGAAAAGGAAATTCATCACTTGGGCAGCGGCATTCGCGCTCTTGGTCACAATTAGCGCGTCAATTCAGGCTCAAGATGCTGGAACCGGCCAGGCCCAGGATGCAAACCAGAATCAGGTCCAGAATCGCGCCGTCCGCCTTAGCACCGTCGAGGGCCAGGTCCGGATCCTGCACTCCGGCCAATCCGTCACCGACCAGGCCGAACCCAACACGCCGCTCTTTAACGGTTTCGGCGTGCAAACAGGCGACGATGGACGCGCCGAGCTCCAGTTTCCGGATGGCACTGTCGGTCGCATTCCTCCCGACAGCTCCCTCAGCCTTGACGGCCTGCAGGAGGGCGCAGGCGATTTCATTCTCGACCACGGAATGGCTTACTTTGAGTTGCGCGGAGCGGAGCGCGTGCGCTTTGGAGGCTATACGGCTACCTCTGCCGGTGCTGCCGTTATTCGCGTCAAGCTCGATGAAGCGCCCGGCGAGATAGCTGTTTTTGACGGAGCTGTCCATATCGATGGTCCCGACGGCATTACCGCCGATCTGCATGGCGGCCAAAGCGTGAGAATCGCCCCTAAAGACAGCATGCTCAACGTTGCTGATCTGATCGAACCCGACTCCTGGGATGCCTGGAACTCAGACCGCGATCAAGCTCTAACGAGTGCTGCCTCCAGCGCTACACCCGCCTCCAAGAGCATGGATGACGCCGCCAATCCAGCCTGGGGCGATCTCAATCAGAACGGCAACTGGTATGACGTGCCGGGGGAAGGCTACGTCTGGTCGCCGTACGATGCATCCAACGGTTCCTGGGACCCCTACGGCAGCGGCTACTGGATGAATTCTCCCGGCTACGGCTACACCTGGATCTCCGGCTACTCCTGGGGCTACCTGCCTTACCAATGCGGCCTGTGGAACTGGTATTCAGGCTTCGGCTGGGGTTGGGCTCCTGGAGGCTGCACTCCCTGGTGGGGGGGCGGCTCCTGGATATTCAATGTAGGCCGCGGTCCCGGTGGATGGCGTCCTCCCACACGGCCCATCATGCCGCATCCGCGTAATCCGAACTGGCCGCGTCCCGGCGGTGGCGGAGTTCGCGCCGTTGGCCTACAGCCTTTGATTGCAGTACATCGCACTGGGCCGCCGATTGAAACTGGTTTGCCTCTGCGCGACCGAAGAACGCCGGTCACTATCGCGGGAGCAAGCGTCGTGCCGATGCGACCGGTCTCAGTCCGCCCCGTCTACAACCATCAGCCAGCGCAGACTCCCATGCGGTTCAATGGTTCAGGCTCCGGCGCGACTGGCAGTACCGTCAATCGCCCCGGCTACACCCAAGCTCCCGGCCAAAACCCGGGCCAGACCAAGCCCGGCTACACAGCACCACGAAGCGCTCCAAGCGCTCCCAGATCGGCCCCTGCGCCGCGTTCGGCCCCGCCGCCGCCGCCACCAGCTCCGCGTCCTGCTTCTCCCAAGAAGTAGCGGACAAACGCTGAATTGCTCCAGAAAGGCCGCTTCGTTTCAACGCGAAGCGGCCTTTTCGTTTCCAAGGCGCGCGTGCAGCTTTGCCAACTCCTCCAGCCCTAACGCTTCCGCCCTCACCAGCGGCGAGATCCCTGTTTCTGCAAACGCCGCCTGAACCGATGCAGCCTCAAATCCCGCTGCCCGCAGATTATTCGCCAATGTCTTCCGCTTCTGCGCAAAGATCTGCTTCGCAAACTGGATGAAGCTCGTCTCGCTCACACCCAGCTCCACAAATCGCGGCGCAAATCGCCATCGAAAGACCGTCGAATGCACCTCAGGCGGCGGCGAAAACGCTCCCGGCGGCAGCGTGAACAAGCGTTCTACCGGCCCATACATCTGCACCATCACACTCAGCAGCCCGTAATCACGTGAACCCGGCTCCGCAACCACGCGGTCCGCCACTTCGCGCTGCACCATCAGCACCGCGCGATCCAGCGCCGCATGGTTCTCCGCCAGCCTCAGCAGTATCGGCGAGGTAATGTAATACGGCAGATTTCCCACAATCGCCAGCTTATGTCCAGCCTCAGCCGCCGCCGCCGCGAAATCGAACTGCAGAACATCCTGTTCGATGACTGTTAGCTTTTCCGAAGGGAAATAGGCTCGGAGTGCGATGGCCAATTCATGATCCACTTCAATCGCCGTCACATACCGGGCTCTTTCAATAAGCGCACGCGTAATCGCGCCCTCGCCCGGCCCAATCTCAACGACAGTCTGCTCCGAAACATCGCCGAGCGCAGCCGCAATCCGCGTAATCGCCGATTGATCGCGCAAAAAATTCTGTCCGAGCCTGGATTTTGCTGGCATAGAAGAGTCAAAAGATCATGGTATCGGAGTGCATGCCCGTCGCTCAGGCCAAAGTATGCGAGAATCGGGCATAACAGGGAGGGAAGCTATGCCGCCTGAGATCGAACGTCCACGACGCCTGACCCGCGGGATCCTCTTCTCTCTCGTCTTGCACGGGGCCATCTTCGGCAGCCTGCTCCTCATCGGGATCGCCACCGGATCGCGCTTTCTCCATCCCGTCAATTCATCCCGCGCCTTTATCTCCGTCAGTCAGATCGAAATTGCAGGCGCATCTCATGCCATCAAACTCACGCTGCCGCCCGATGCCGCAGCCGCTCATACCAAGACCCCGGACCACAACGCTGATCCGACCCAAAAGACTATTCTCCCTGTACCTAAAGCGCAGCCGAAGAAAAACGGCGGTGGTTCTCCTCCGAATCCGCAAAACAGTAAAGGTTCAGGCCAGACCATGGCAGGCAACGGCCCTGACGATGAAGACGCCACGCCGGCCTTTCCGGTCTTCTCGCCGAAACCGCCTGTGAAAGACCGTGCACTGCTGCCAGGCTCTGAGAAAAAGATCATCGTGGATGTCAATGTTGATGAGGCAGGCGGAGTAGTCAGCGAGACTCTCGTAACAGGACTCGGCAACAACCTCGATCAGATCGTGCTCGAAACCGTAAAAAGCTGGCGCTTCCATCCCGCCACTGTCAACGGCAAACCCGTTGCCACACAGGCTGAGCTGGTCTTTCCATTCAATCCGCAATATCCCATCGGGGATTCTTAGCCTGCGTTTACCAGCGCCTTATTTAACTCGATTGGTCTCTTCTTTTGTTGATCCACTCGACAAGGTGGACCATGATGGCAGTGACTGTAATCATGAGGGCGCCAATCTCGAATGCCATTCGATAACTGAAACTATGAGATTTCACCTGCAAAATGGTCGAAATTAGATAGTAGATTGCGCCTGCAAAATTCAACGCGAAGAAAAGCCTGAGCAGTAGAGCGATTTTACTTTTGTCCTGATGCTTGCCGTACAACTTCATAAATCTACGCCACTGAAGATTCCACCATGCTGTAACGAGTACGGCTGCTATTGCGAATCCGAAATTCATCTCGATCACGACAGGGTTACTTCCGGTGCGTTTTTGCCAATCAGCCTGGGCGGCATTTGCGCGGCTTGCGGATGCTTCAGCGTCGTCGCCATGCCCATCTGCTACGTCAAGCCGGACGATTGTGTCTCCAATGTAAAAGACACGAATGGGAAGGCCTTGTCTGATTGGGCCGCCATGAGAGCTGGTGTTTTTAAAGCCAGCACCTATTTCGAAATCGGAATAGCAAAATCGCTGAGACTAAACCGAAAAGCACTCATCGGTGTGTCCTTCAAACGGCATGGGCTTGAAGTCTTCCACTTCTCCTTCAACCATCGAATAACCACCACTGCGATAAGCTGAGGCAAGCCTTCGATACTGAGAGTAAGGGAACCCCAAAGTAGCCATCAGCCAGATCAGCGAGAACAGAACCAGAAAATAGCCGAAGAATTTGCTCCTGAATTGCTGCCAATGATACCTGCGGCTCAGCCATATAACGCCAATCCCAACGACAAGCAATATGAGGCCAACCATCGGGAAAGACCAATCAATACTGCCCAGGCCGATTTCAAAGACAGTGTGGTACACAGGGTTGACGTTCATGACAGACAGGATAGTTAAAGCCTGAGCTTTACTCAATGATCTTTGAGCCATTCACCAGTGCGGCAAAATGAAACTCCTGCCGCGCCTCAAACCCCAGCGTCTCATACAGTCGAATCGCCGGATTCGTGCTGAACGCATGTAGAAATGCCGTCTTTCCATCGCGCTCAATTTCATCCATGACAATCTGCATCAACCGCCGCGCATATCCTTTACCCCGCGCCGCAGGATGCGTGCACACACCGCTGACCTCAACCAATCCCGGCATGTGCATCCGCTTGCCGGCCATCGCCACCAGCTCTGGGCCGTGAAAGATGCCGTAGAAGTTTCCCAGCTCCAGCGTCCGCAACCGGAACGGTCCCGGCTCGGTCAACTCCGCCAGCGCAACCATCGCGGGCGCATCCGCTGCGGTAAGCCTGCGCGGCGTCAACTCACCCACATCCGCTTCGACACCGCGAATCTTGCGAATCATCTGAACAATCGGCCCGCTCCGCACTACTTGCAAACCGCCTATTGGCACAATCGGCTCGACTGAAAACAGCACCACCACGCCGTCTCCAGCCAGATTGCTCAGAGCCTCATAGCTTTCTTCCGTCTGCGCCGGAATCCCGCTCAGCGGCCCAATCTCTACCGGATAGCGCCGCGCCCGCTCATCGCCCAGCGCCAGTCCAGCGTGCTCTGTGCTCAAAGCACCCCAGATCGGATTGTCCAGCAACGTCCAATCAAAGGTCTGGTTCGGCAGCCTCACTCCCGCATCCAACGAGATTGAAGAATCGGTAATTTCCTCGGATTGAGCGTGATCCGGCATCGTATCCGCTTTCGTGTGCTCTAGACTGACTTATTGGGACGGAGAAAGAGCCTTCATGCGTATTGTATTTGCTGCCTCGGAGTGTGTTCCTTTCGCAAAAACCGGCGGTCTGGCGGACGTGGTCGGCGCATTGCCGCCGGAGCTCGTCAAGCTCGGCCATGAAGTCACCGTCTATCTGCCGCTCTACGCCGTTGTCCGCCCGCACCTTACCGCGCAGTCAAAGTACGTTCTCCGCTCCATCACCATCCCTTTTGAGTACTACAACCGCTTCGTCGGCATTGTAGATGGCGGCAAGCGCAACGGCGTGCAGTATTACTTCGTCGATTGTCCTGACCTCTTTGACCGCCAGGGCCTTTACGGCACGCCTACCGGCGACTACCCCAACAACTGGGAACGCTTTGGCCTCTTCTGCCGCGCTGTCCTTGAAGCCTCAAAAATCCTTGGCGTCCCGCAGATCTTCCACGTTCATGACTGGCAGGCTGCAATTCTGCCCATCTATCTCCGCACCATCTACGCGCAAGACCCGCTTCTCTCAAGCGCCGGTACGGTACTCACCATTCACAACGCGGGTTATCAGGGTTGGTTTCCACCGCAAACCACCGAGCGGCTTCTTCTTCCCTGGGAGATCTTCACCATGGATCGCGTCGAGCAGTTCGACAACTTCAATTTCCTCAAAGGCGGCATCGTCTACAGCGACATGCTCACCACCGTGAGCCGCAAATATGCTGAGGAGATCCAGACTCCCGAGTTCGGCAACAACCTCGAAGGCATCCTCCACAATCGCGCTAATGATCTGCGCGGCATTCTCAACGGCGTCGATTACGCGCAATGGGATCCCTCTACCGACGGCTACCTCGCTGCTCACTACACGGCCAACGTGCTCACCGGTAAGCAGGAGTGCCGCGCCGATCTGCTCCACGCCTTCGGCCTCGAACCCGTCTCGCCCACAACTCCCGTTCTCGGCATCGTCTCCCGTTTCGCCACGCAAAAGGGCTTCGACATACTCGCGGGCATTGCCGATGAGCTCATGCGTCGCGATGTCGCACTCGTCGTCCTCGGCTCTGGTGAGGCGTACTACGAAAACTTCTTCCGCGAGTGGGCCGCGCGCTATCCGGGCCGCGTCTCGCTGCAGGTCAAGTATGACGAAGCCCTGGCGCACAAGGTCGAAGCCGGCTCCGACATCTTCCTCATGCCCAGCCGCTATGAACCCAGCGGCCTGAACCAGATGTATTCGCTGCGTTACGGCTCCGTGCCCGTAGTCCGCGCCACCGGCGGGCTCGATGACACCATTGAAGAGTGGAACCCCGGCACAAATTTGGAGCAGGGAACCGGCACCGGATTCAAGTTTTACGGCTATGAGCCACGCGATTTCTTGGCCGCCATCGACCGCGCGCTAGCCCTCTTTCCGCAGAAAGCAGCGTGGCATCGTCTCATGCGCAACGGCATGGTCAAGAACTACAGCTGGACGCAACCAGCCCGTCAGTATGTCGAGGTTTACTCAGAGGTGGCTAAACGGAGAGCCTAATACATTCGCCCTTCTTCCATCGGCGCCGACTTCCCGTACATCTTGCGCACCAGCCACATCACGGGCAGCCCTAGAAGGATCACCACTGTTCCCATGAGCGATCCCTTCAGGTTGCTGGTGTAGCTCGATACAAGCACTCCAGCCGCGCAGAGAATAAAAATTGCCGGCAGCACCGGATAACCCCATACGCGATATGGCCTCGCGAGCTGAGGATGCTTCCTGCGGTAGTAAAAGATCGTCGATGCCGTCAGCATGTAGAACATCCACTCCGCAAAGACCGCCAGGTCAAAGAACTGCTGAAACTGGGACAAGAAAATCAGCAGGACCGTTGAAAGTGCGCCCTGAATCAGCAGTGAAAACGACGGCGACTGAAATCGCGAATCGATCTTTGTGAACCGTTGAAAGAACAGACGGTCCCGCGCTGCGGCAAACGGAACGCGGGCGCCGCTCATCACCGTTCCATTCAGCGAGACAAAAATGCTCACGGCCATTGCCGCCGCCACAAACCCCGCTCCTCGCGGCCCTGCAACAATCGATAGTGCGGCTACCGCAGGCCGCTCGCTTCCAGCAATCTGTGCCGCCGGCAAAATGTATTGGATCGCCGCGTTCGTCGCCATGAATAGCGCGCCCACCACAAACAGCCCGCCAATGAGTGCAATCGGCAAACTGCGTTCCGGCCGCTTTACTTCGCCCGCAACCATCGTCAGGTCGTTCCAGCCGTCATAGGCCCACAGCGTTGCAATCAGTGCCGACATAAAGCCATTGATTCCGCCTACAGCTCCCGGCACTCCAGTCGAAAAGTTTGCCCATGATCCAGTCGCGGAAGCAAAGCACAGCGCCGCCACAATCAGAATCAGCACGCCTTTCAGCAGCGTGAATACAAGCTGAAAATCGCCGGCCTTCTTAATGCCCAGGTAATTCAGCCCGGTCATGAACCATGTCACGCCAATCGCAAACACCTGTGACCATAGCAGAGGTGTGCCCGCCACATGATCGCCAAGAAAATGAAATGCCGGAAAGAAGCCCAGCGTCCGGGCCAATCCTGCCGTGGACGCCGCGATCGACGCAGGCTTCGCCACCGCGAACCACGTCCACATATATAAGAACGCTGTCGTGTCCCCGTATGCTCCGCGCAGATACACATATTCGCCGCCCGCATACGGCAGCATTGAGCCAAGCTCCGCATACGTCATTGCGCCAAAGAGCGAGAGCAGCCCGCCCACAATCCATGCCAGGTATACGAGGGAAGACGACCCAAGGTCCTGCATCATCTCGCGCGGAACAAGAAAGATGCCGCTGCCAATAATCGTTCCAACCACGATGGCCGTAGCCTGCGACGCGCCCAGTACGCGCGGCAAATCAGCCGGACTCACTTGTGTCTTAGAACTATGCGTGTCACTCATCTGGTGATGTGAGGGTAGCATAGCGCGCGGGAACATCTTCGCTTCGCATGGTGTCTAACTCAGCATGATCGCATCTTAGCAATTACTGCGCCAGCGCGCGCCAGTTCGTCCAATCGTAAGAATGTCATCGTATCCAGACACAGAAACTTCGTCAGGGAGAGGTCATGTTTCAAAAAGCATTCGGTATGTTGGCGCTCGCAATGTGCGAATGCATCGCGCCCTGTGTCTTACGTGGACAGTCAGCGCCTCCAAGCCAGACAATCACACTCCCTCCAGGGCAGACAACAATCACTACCCAACCTACCACTCCGCCAACCGCGCTCACACCCGCCGAAGTCTATAAGCAATCCATGCGCCCGCTCGACCAGGTTCGCACCTCGCTCGACAACTGGTCGGATGCGGAGCTGGGCGCATTGTCCATCGGCATCAGCAAAGCTCGTGAAGCCTGCACGCAGATGAATCAGCAGGACTACTCCGGCGATGATCTCTATGATTACGCGCATCTCTGCGCCTTCGGCCAGGTCTGGGGAGCTGTAAACACCGCCGCCGCGCGCTACATCGCCAGCAATGCCGAGCCGCATCGCGCGCAGGCCTACGCGCTCAGCATCAATGCGCTCATACAAGTGAACATGGACAACCAGGCCATAAGTACTGCGCGTGAAATGCTCAATAAGCTACCGTACGATGCGGAAGTCGCCTTCACCCTTCGCTATATGAAGGACACGCTTGAACAGCGGGGCAATCCGGATGCCTTCGCACTCGCCGAAGAAGAGCACGAAAAAATCATTGCGGCTCTCAAGCAGGGAACTCCGCTCAAAGCCACAACCGGCGATGCAGTCATCACTATCGGAGATCTCTATGACTCCGCAATGCTGCTTGCTTTCTATGAGCAATACATGAACAACGGCATTGCAGGTGCAGCCATCGCCTCTAGTTGCGATAACGCATTACCCGATTCCTCAACGCTCGCTCCTGAAGATCGCCAGCACATTGAACGCGTGCGCACACGTTTCCATCTACTTGGACAGCAGTTGCCAAATCTCATCATCACAAGCTCACTCTCTTCACCCACAACCAAGCCGCGCCTGCCGCAATCCTTCGGCGCAGGCACCGTGTTGGTGCTTTTTCCGGATTGGTGCGTCCAGTGCCGCAAGATGATGAAGACGCTGACGGAGTTCGCCAAGGTCAACGCAGGTACGCCGCTCCACGCCTACGGCCTCGTCTTTGCGGATACGTCGATGATCACTGACAGCGCCACACACGAAGGTTTTCTTCAGGAGCTTCAAGGCACTTCTACATTCCTCGTTCCCGCCGATACACCTCAGACCTTCGGAGCGCAGGAATTCCCGCTCGCCATCGCCATCGATAGTGCTGGCGTAGCCCGCTTCGTCGGCGCCGTTCCCTCAACCGCTTTCAACGGCGATGGCTATATCACGAAAGTCATTCAACGAATGACTGCAAGCGAGCCGGTGAAGAAGACGGCCAGCACGCAGACGCAAAATAAGTAATTGACGGATCAGCGTGTAGTGTTTGCAGTTGCCTGGCGCACCAATATTGTTTTCGCTTCCATTGCGACGCGTGTAAAAAATACCTACAAAATTCCGCTTGATGCCATATCCTCTCTCAAAGAGGCCCCACTAACTGAAAATAAATACCCGCAACTTGACCATTATTTGTGCGTCTCTATTCTCTATGTGGAGCGAAGGAGGTCCCATTGGTGAACTAATGACAATGTCTCGTCAGAAAGAAAGTTTATCCATTAGATAGATAGTAGCTACATAGCAAGGAGATAAATTATGAGTTCGAAAGTTATATTTGTTGTCGATGATGAAGCTGTGATTGCAGATACACTGGCTGTCATCCTCCGGCATGCTGGGTTCGTTGCCAAGCCGTTTCACCATCCGGAAGAGGCTCTTCTCGCGGTAGAGACGGTTGTTCCCGACTTGCTTATCAGCGACGTCTTCATGCCGGGAATGACCGGCGTCGAGCTTGCACACCGCGTTCGGGCACAGTCATCCGAATGCCGCATCTTTCTGTTCTCAGGTCAGCAGAATGCGATGAGCATATTGGAACGTGAGCAGGGAAAAGTTGATTTCACGATCATTCCGAAGCCTATACATCCCACAGAACTTCTCGCACTGATTCATGACAATAATTGATCACCGCTATATCCAGGCAGCTTACATCATCAATCCGGAACGGCTTGTTCCTCATGGAAGTGCCGCCAGATATTCTCAGCCGTTTTTTTAGAAACCACTGCGGCAAGCGACTCCACCGTTGCTTGCTGCACATCCCTCAGGCTTCCAAAATGCGTAATCAGCCGCTGACGCGTCTGCGAGCCCACACCGGGAATCGTCAACAGCTCACTCTCACGGTCACGCATAGCGCGTCGCTGCCGGTGATAGCCCACAGCAAAGCGATGACTCTCATCGCGAATCATCTGCATCAGATGCAGCACAGGTGATCGCCGGTCCAGCACCACCGGATCGTCCTCATTGCCGCTTACATAAATCACTTCTTCCTTTTTCGCAATTGAAGCCAGCGGTTGCGTCGTAAATCCAAGCTCTTCCAGCGCATCGGCAGCCGCATGCAGCTGTCCCAGGCCGCCGTCAATCAATATCAGTGAAGGCATTTGCTTATCTTCTTCCTTCAACCGCTTGTATCTTCGGTGAACCACCTCCCGCATCGACGCAAAATCATCTACGCCCAGCACTGTCATCACTTTGAACTTGCGATACTGGCTCTTATTCATCTTGCCGTCTTCCCACACCACGAGCGACGCCACAGTCTCCGCGCCCTGAATGTGCGAAATGTCGAAGCACTCAATCCGCTCCGGCAACTCCGGCAGCATGAGCGCATCGGTAAGCGCTTCCTTGATCGCCTTCTTCGATGGCTCCAGCACGCGGAACCGCTGCACATATGATTGCTTAGCATTTTGCCCAGCCAAATCAACGAGTGAACGCTTCTCACCACGTTGCGGCACGGCCACTTCAATCCTGTGTCCCGCGCGTTCGCTCAACAGGCTCGCCAATGATTCACGATCTGAAAACTCCGCCGGCACCAGGATGCTCCGCGGCACATATGGCTGATCGATATAAAGCTGCTTCAGCAGGGCAGAGAAGAGCAGGCCCGGATTAAAGTCCGTCTCGCGCAATGCACTCGCCTCTGTCGCGATGAATGCCGGCTCCGCGTGCGCAGCCTCTTCCGGAGCGTTCTCGATAGCCAGGCTCTCCATCAGCTCCGGTAAATCCTCCCAGAAGAACTCGCGTCGATCCACAATCGTTCCGCGCCGCATGTGGAACAGGTTCACCGCCAGCGCGCCTGCCTCAAAGTGATATCCAAACACATCCGCATCGTCATTCTGCTCTGCAGTGGCAATGCGTTGTTTCTCCTGCAACTGCTGCACGGTAGAAAGCTGATCCCGCAGCCTTGCCGCCGCTTCAAACTGTTCCTTACCCGCCGCTTCAAGCATGCGCTCAGTCAGCGTCTTCTCCAGCTCCGCCGCCTTGCCTTCCAACAGCATCTGCGTATCGCGCACAGCCTGTTTGTAAGCTTCCGGGGTTGTGAATCCCTCCACACACGGCCCCAGGCAGCGATGAATGTAGTACTGCAGGCAGGCCCGAGGATGGTACCGCGAGAGATCCACCTTGCAGCTTGGAATGAGAAAGCTTCGATGAATCAGCTCCACCACGCGATAAGCAAGATTCCCTGGAAAGTAGGGCCCATAGTACGCCGAACCATCCTTCCGGAGTCGCCGCGTCACAAAGACCTTCGGAAAACGGTCCGTCAGCGTCAGCTTCACGTAGGGATAGGTCTTGTCATCGCGCAGCAAAATGTTGAACCGCGGCTTGCGCTGCTTGATCAGGTTGTTCTCAAGCGCCAGCGCCTCGCCTTCGTTCGCCACCAGGATGTAGCTGATGTCTACCGCCTCGCGCATCAGCGATCCGGTCTTGGCATTAGCCTGCGCCGCATCCAGAAAATATGACCGCACCCGCGAGCGCAGGTTCTTCGCCTTACCCACATAAATAACTTCGTCCCGGTCGTTTTTGTACATATACACGCCGGGCTGGGTTGGCAGGGTGCGGATTTTCTCGTGCAGGTCCATGTCAGTTAAAAAGGGTCGGGAAAAAGTCCGACTTCGAACTCCACCATCTCTATCTTTAGATTAGCTCCAAAGAGAATGAATTGCGAAAATCGAAGGATCTTCAGAGTATTTGGCTGCGGCGAGTTGTTCTTACGCTGTCAAAAGGTTACGGAGCTGGTAAAAAGTACACAGTTTTGGCTCAGTAACCAGTCATTTGTAATTTTGATAAGCCATTGATAATTAAGTAGTTAAAAAGATTTAGAAGTTTGGCATGGCAGATGCTTTATACAGGGCGTGCAACAAACCCTGTCGGTGCGTTCTCACGGCAGCAGGAGGATAAAAATGAATCTTCGGATCGCTACAGGAGCGGCCGCAATTGCACTCTTTGCCGTATCCGGATGTGCCACAAAGAACTGGGTGAATACACAAACAGCGCCAGTTGTAGATAAAACGAATAACCTTGAAGACCGGACCGCAGAGAACAATCGCAATATTCATGATGTAGATGCGCGCGCCACTGCTGGTATTCAGCAGGCGCAGAATTCAGCCAACTCCGCTACCCAAAACGCGCAAAACGCGCAGCAGGCTGCAGGTCAGGCAGATACCGCTGCAAACGATGCAGTGCACCGCGCAGACTCGCTCGATTCCGTCGTGAAAGGACTCGACAACTATAAGTCACTGGCAGATGTCTCAGTGAACTTCGGTTTTGATAAGTCCATGCTCACGAAAGATGACAAGGACCAGCTTGATGGTTTTGCCGCTCAGCTCGGCTCCTCCAAGAGTTACATCCTTGAAGTCACCGGCGGAACGGACTCCACCGGCTCAACAGAATATAACTACGATCTCAGCAACCGCCGCGCCGATGCGGTGGTGCAGTACCTTGCTGCCAAATACAACGTCCCTGCGCACAAGTTCTACCTGATCGGCATTGGCAAGGATCAGGAAGTTGCGCCAAACACCACCGCTGAAGGCCGCCACAAGAATCGCCGCGTGGAAATCCGTCTGCTCAGCAACATGAGCGGGGATAACATGCAGCAGCCGACGGCGCCAAATCCGGGCGGGTCCCGCTAACATTAGAGACCAATCCTCCGAGTTATACATACATTATCGGTGACTTAATCATACCTACTTCATACATAGACGTTGAATAGATTAGTAACTCAATAAAATAGATACGATACATACTTAGAGTATAGATTCTTATACATATTTAAAATAGATTCGTATATTACAAGCAGGGAGAAAGCAAAAAGCCTCGGTCGCCCCCCGAGGCTTTTTGCTTTCTCAGTTTTGCTGTCCAGAGAAAGAGATCTACTTTACAGACTTTTTCGCAGCTTGTTTTGCTCCGCTCTTGGCTTTCTTGTCGATTCGCTTCTGCAGCCTCTCCTGGGCATGTGGGCCGCGCGGCAGGGGTAGCGGCTTTCCTTCAGGTTTGGGTGCAAGCAGTTCCATGCCCTCCAGTGCATCCAGTGCTCTCAGAACCCGTAGCAGCGTATTGACTGTAGCCCCGCGTCCTTCTTCCAGATACAGCACGGTACGCACAGAAAGCCCCGCTCGCTCCGCCGTTGTGCGCTGATCCAGGTTTCGCAGCAGACGCAGCGCATTCATTCGCTTCCCAAGCAACTGCTGAAGCTCCTCAAGAGATTTGGAATGTAGATTGCTCATAAGCGCATGATATTGCGTTTTTATTCAAAAAACGACAATAAACACAAGAACATCCAACATAACCACGTCCTGCGTGTAGGTGGCAAAACACTATTGCGTGGAGTGCTTCGCCGGGGGGTCTGCTTCCGTCTTCGCCTGTTGCTTCATCATCTGCTGCACGCTTTTGTGATGGCGCACATCGTCGCCTTGCACCCAGAAAATCACATCCTCGGCAATATTTGTCGCGTGATCTGCCACGCGTTCCAGGCTTCGCGAAATCATGAGTGCATTCAGCGCCTGCGGAGCAATCGTACTGTTCTCTTCCATCACCTTCGTCAGCGTCTTATAGGCCGAGCGGTTCATTGCGTCCACCGCGTCATCCATCGTCAGCACAGAGCGCGCCATCTCCGGGTCCGCCTCGATAAATGACTGCAGGCTTTTGCGAACCATATCCGACGCCAGCCTTGCCATGCGTGGAATATCCACCGGCAGTTCCACAAACGGCATCTGGTCCATGCTGCATACGCGATCGATGATCGACTTCGCCGCGTCGCCCACGCGCTCCAGGTCAGCATTGATTTTGATCACTGCGAGAATAAAACGCAGATCCTTCGCCATCGGCTGTTCCATCGCCAGCAGGTCCAGCGCAGCCTGGTCAATGTCGCGCTCCATGCGGTTAATCGCCAGTTCGCTGCGCTTCACCAGGTCGCAGATCGACAGGTCTCGAGTGCGATACGCCTCAATCGCGCGCTGAATCGCCTGCTCCGCGAGGCCCGCCATCACCAGCAGGTTTTCTTTCAAATCTTCAAGGCTTTGCTGGAACCGTATGCGTGTCATCCGAACCTGCCTGTGATGTAATCCTCGGTGCGCTTGTCGCTTGGGTTGGTAAAGATCTTGTGCGTCGAATCGAACTCCACCAGCCGCCCGTTCAAAAAGAAGCCCGTCTTTTCTGCCACGCGCGCGGCCTGCTGCATATTGTGCGTCACAATCACAATCGTGTATTGCGACTTCAGCTCAAAGATCAGGTCCTCAATCTTCGAAGTCGAAACCGGGTCCAGCGCGGATGCCGGCTCGTCCATCAGAAGAACTTCCGGATCAACCGCCAGCGCCCGAGCAATGCATAACCTCTGTTGCTGGCCGCCTGAAAGGCTCGCGCCTGACTTCTTCTTGAGGTCGTCCTTCACCTCATCCCAGAGCGCCGAATTCTTCAGCGACTTCTCCACGATCTCATCCAGCACGCGCCGGTTGCTATATCCATTCAGCTTCAATCCGCTGGCCACGTTGTCATAGATCGACATTGTCGGAAAAGGATTAGGCCTCTGGAACACCATTCCGATCCGCCGCCGAATCTCAACCGGCTTGGCATCGGCATAGATGTCCACATCGCCCACCTTCACCTCGCCCGTCACGCGCGCAATCGGATTGGTCTCATGCATCCGGTTTAAACAGCGTACAAACGTGCTCTTGCCGCAGCCGGAAGGCCCAATGAGCGCCGTCGCATGGTTCGCCGGGATGTGCAGGTTAATGTCCTGCAGAGTGTGGTTGGTCCCGTACCACGCATTCAGATTCGTAACATCGATTCCAACGCCCACTCAGCTTGCTCCTTTGAGAACACCGCGGCTGGTCACATACCGCACCAGGGAAACCGCCAGCACAATCAACACAATCAGCACCAGCGCTCCAGCCCACGCCAACCGATGCCACTCGTCATACGGCGAAAGCGCGTACTTGTAAATCTGCAATGGCAGCGCGGCAATCGGCTGGTTCAGGTCCACGCTCCAATACTCATTGCCCAGCGCCGTAAAAATCAGCGGAGCCGTCTCACCCGCCACGCGTGCAAACGCCAGCATGCAGCCCGTGATGATGCCCGGTGAAGCCGTCTTCACGGTAATCGAAAGCACGCTGCGCCAGTTCGGAACGCCCAGTCCCAGCGCCGCTTCGCGCACCGCATGCGGAACCATCAGCAGCATCTCTTCCGTCGTCCGGCACACCGTCGGAATCATCATGATGCCCAGTGCCACGCCGCCCGCAA
>Ga0206848_1063_pt2 | contig 25086 bp, 13 predicted proteins | sample Alteio_BWOrgCont_18_FD_152635 | JGI IMG/M metagenome (GOLD analysis project Ga0206848, IMG submission 152635) | Enriched cells from forest soil in Barre Woods Harvard Forest LTER site, Petersham, Massachusetts, United States -... | ecosystem: Environmental > Terrestrial > Soil > Temperate forest >...
CAGGATTCAAGAGTTTGATGGGGTCGAGCATAAATTAAATCAAAGGAATATCGTGGGAAATAAGTCTTTGCGATGATTAAAGCCTCTAAAACTTCTCTCACCGTATGACGGCGCCCTAAAAAGGAAAGGGCCGCCTCATCAAGGGACTGTACCCCGAGGGACAAACGATTAACGCCTGCCTCGCGAAAGGCCTTAAATTTATTAGCTTCAACCGTGCTCGGATTGGCTTCAAGAGTGATCTCAAGGGTGTCATCATAGGAAAAAAGGGCTTTTGCTTTTTCAAGAAGCGCCCCAACTGTATCAGGGTCCATTAAGGAGGGCGTTCCCCCGCCTAAGAAAATACTGGTGAGAGATTTCCCATCCTGATTCTCAGCAATAGTTTGAAGCTCGTTTAAAAGAGCTGCCTTCCACCTTTTTTGATCAACTTTCTCTCGGACATGACTATTAAAATCACAATAAGGACATTTCGAGAGACAAAAAGGCCAATGAATATAAAGACCTAAAGAATTCATGAAACTAAACTAATTCCCCTCGGCTAACATTCGGAGCCTGCGACTCATGACTGTCATCATTGCAAAATCAACGGTCGAAGCATTCATTAAATCAAAAAGGATAGACTCAACATCAGAGGTATCAAGGACTTGACTTGAAATGGTTCCATCTTTTTTGAGGAGTTCTTTTGAAGGTTTTCCTGAGGTCAGCACCCGTTTTACAATCATCCGTTGATCTACATATAATTCTTCAATAAAAGCAGCAGATGCCCCTTGTTGCCAATGGGTATCACCCGAAAGATCAAAGGCTGCTTGGCGAAGCCATTCAAAACCAAGTTGTTGGCCAACGGCAAAATAAATCCGCGCGACAGTTTTAAGATCAATGGATAACTCTTTACTGAGGACAATAATATCTGGACCCGAGACAAGAGGTTCGAGGTTAAGAAGTCTTTCAGCAAGTATTTGAGGAAGCCCTAAATGAACATAATTTTCACATTTTTCCTCAAATGCCTGATGTTGTTTGGGTGCAAAAAAGGAGGGGAGAGTTTCTTTTAAGAGTTCAAAATCATGTTTAAAATACGTAAGGGTTTCTTCAATATCTTTATGCTTCTTATTCAATCTTAAAAACCAATCCGTAATGCGTTTCACGTTTTCATAAATGATCTGCATCAAGTCAGTTTGGAACGTTGACGGAAGGGTTTCGATGGCCTCAAGGTCTCGCCACAAGGAGACAAGATCCAAAAGATCCCGAACGATGAGGTAGGCCCGCACAACATCGGCCCCTTCAACACCCGCTTGGCGTTTCGTTTCGTGGACAAAGGTAATTCCCATGCGATTGACAATGCTATTGGTTAAAATTGTGGCGGTAATTTCGCGTCTTAGCGGATGAAGTTTGATATCCTCAGGGTAGGCGTGTTGGAGTCTTTCTGGGAAATAACTTAACAAGCGAGGATTTAAGATGGCGAGATCTGGGAGCTCTGATTGAATGATATGATGATTAAGATAGATTTTTGCGTAAGCCAGCAAAACCGCAAGTTCTGGCCTGGTTAACCCTTGCTTATCCGCCATCCGCCGTGCAATCTCAGTTTCATCTGGAAGGACTTCAACAACACGGTTTAAAACCCCGTCACCTTCAAGGTCTCTCATCAAGCGGGCTTGTTCATCGAGTAGCCGCAGGCCTTGGCTCCGAGAAAGACTAATGACTTGATTTTGCCAAAAATTATCTTGCAAAACCAAGCGCGAAACATCACTGGTCATCTGCTCTAACAAGGAATTCCGAGTCTGAAGGGTGAGTTCTCCTTTTTTCATGGGTAAACTGAGGAGGATTTTAAGATTCACCTCGTGGTCAGAACAATCAACACCTGCTGAGTTGTCAATAGCATCTGTATTGATACGACCCCCATTTTTAGCATATTCAATTCGCCCGAGTTGAGTGACACCTAAATTGGCCCCTTCAGCAATAACTTTAGCTCGAACTTCGATTCCGTTAATCCGAAGGCCATCATTAATCCGATCACCAACTTCAATGTTTGTTTCAGCTTTGGCTTTGATAAATGTCCCAATTCCTCCAAACCATAAAAGATCAACAGGGGCTTTTAAAATGTAACGAATTAAATCAGGAGGAGTCAGATAGTCTTCCCGAATCCCAAAAAGAGTTTTCATTTCAGGCGTTATGGCAATGGATTTTGCCTTTCGACTAAAAACCCCTCCTCCTGGGGAAATCAGATCAGGGTTATAATCTTCCCAAGTTGATCTTGGTAAATCAAAGAGACGTTTTCTCTCCTCAAAACTTTTTGAAGGATCGGGCGTAGGATCAATAAAGATATGCATATGATTAAAAGCACCGAAGAGCTTGAGATGGTGGGAGAGAAGCATCCCATTTCCAAACACATCCCCAGACATATCACCAATACCAACAACTGTAAGCTCTTCCCGGTTAGCATCTATCCCCATTTCTCTGAAATGGCGTTTAACCGATTCCCAAGCGCCTTTGGCAGTAATGCCCATTTTTTTATGGTCATAGCCTGTTGACCCTCCGGATGCAAAGGCATCACCTAGCCAGAAATCATATTCAGCAGAAATAGCGTTAGCAAAATCGGAAAAGGTTGATGTTCCTTTATCGGCAGCCACAACTAAATAGGGATCTTCATCATCTCGGCATATCACATTTGGCGGTGAAATAATCTCTTGTTCTTGAATGTTGTCAGTCAGATCTAAGAGGCCCCTCATAAAAATTTGGTAGCAAGCGATAACTTCTTCCATCAAAGCATCGCGGTCATCTCTTCCCGGAGGTGACTTTACATAAAATCCTCCCTTCGACCCAACAGGAACAATGACAGCATTCTTAACCATTTGAGCCTTCATAAGTCCCAGAATTTCCGTTCGAAAATCTTCTTTTCGATCAGACCAACGAATTCCTCCGCGCGCGACTTTACCTCCTCGTAAGTGGATTCCTTTTACCCGAGAGGAATAAACAAATATTTCATACATAGGCCTAGGGAGCGGCATTTCATCGATTTCAGCACAATCTATTTTAAAGGAAACATATGTTTTGGGTTTACCATCGATGACCTGGTAATAGTTGGTTCTTAAACTCGAGCTGATCGCATTGGTAAATTTCGTTAAAATACGGTCTTCATCTAAATTTTCAACCACTTCCATCTGTGCTTTGATTCTATTGAGAATTTCTTCTCGAGCCTGGTCCCTATCTTCCTTACAGTCGGGCGCAAATTGGCAGGTAAAAAGTTGAAGCATGAGGTGGCAGAGATGAGGATATTTAGCCAGCGTTTCTTCCATATAAGATTGGCTAAAAGTGACTTGGAGCTGACGGAGATATTTAGCATAAGCCCGGAAAAGCTGACATTCTCGCCAGTCAAAATTGGCTCGAAGAATGAGGCGATTAAACCCATCATTCTCCCCTTCTTCTCTCCATATACGGCTAAATCCCTCAAGGAAGTTGTCACGAATATGGTCTAAATCAACAGGTTCCCCTTCCCTTGTTTGGACTTCAAAATCATGCATCCAGACTTTATGGACATGGGTAGGGCTCACAACAAAAGGAATCTCACTCAGAACCCTAAGATTCAAATTTTCTAAAACAGGCAATATATCAGAGAGGGCAACAGGACCCCCAGGACAGTAAATTTTAAAACGAAGTTTATTTTCTTCTTGTCCTTCAACATGAGTTAAATTGGACCTCAGACGCGACTTTGCAATGGCTTGTTCTATTTCCTGAATATCAACAATCGCATCAGGAGCCGAAACCCTTTCTTGATATCCGCGACTAAAGGCCTTTCGATAGCGTTCAAAAAGGTGTTGTCCTTTTTCTTCTCCAACCGTTCCAAAAAGGGCTTGATGGAGTTGATCTCGCCAAGTCAGGGATGCTTCGAGAAGCTCATCTTCCATGGCTTTTCGATCATAGGAGGGATTTTCTTTATGAAGCAATTTCACAGTATAATCAATGCGGGCAAAGGCAAGCTCTCCGAGTTGAGTTTGCCAACTCGATACTTTTCCTTTTAATCGATGTTCCAGGATTTCACCCATTTTTTGCCTAAGCTCGCTGTCATAGCGTTCCCTTGGCACATAAACGATGCAGGCAATATAACGCTCAAACTTATCGGGTCTTAGGAAAAGAGTCAGCCGCTGGCGATTTTGAAGTTGGAGAACGGCCATGGACGTTTCAAATAACCAATCTTCCGAGGCTTGGAACAACTCATCCCTGGGAAAGGATTCAAGGATATGGATGAGCGCTTTCCCATCATGCCATTGTTCAGCAAAACCTGATCTGGTTAAGATACGGGAAAGCTTCCGCCTTAAGAGCGGGATATCACGAGCACTTCGCTTATAAGCAACTGATGTAAAAAGACCAATAAACTGGTAAAGACCAATAACATTCCCATTCTTGTCAAACCGTTTAACAATAATGGAATCCATGGGGTCACGGCGGTGAACAAGGGAAATTTGTGTTGTTTTTGTAATAATCAGAGGATCGTGTTCAATGATATACCGACGGTTTGTTGAGGTTAGTTCAACCCCCTCAAAGATATAAGTAATTTCTTGTTTTGCAGGATCACGCATAATGCCAAGTCCTTTTTGCGGGACAAGGCTTCGTTTAATCGTTGTTTGACCTGGAACGAGAGAATATTCACAAAACCCAAGAAAAGTGAAATGGTTGTCTTCAATCCATTTGAGAAAGGCCAAAGTTTCATTAAGTTCTTCTTGAGGAATACGCGAATGGACTTTTTTTAAATGTTTTATGACAGAATTAAGCTCAGCCCTCATGGCTAGCCAATCATCAACAGCATCTCTGACATCTTGAAGGCTCAACGTAATGCTTTCTTCAAGTTTTTTAAGCTTTTCAGGAGTCGTCGGTTCTAAAATTTCACAGTGGATAAAGGATTCATAACGTCCATCTGCTTCTGCTTGGGTATGCTCAAATACTTTTTTGAGATGATGAGAAGAATCTCTTTCCACTTGCATGACTGGGTGAATCACAAGATGGGTTGAATATCCTAGGCTATTGATAGCCCCTGTGATGGAATCCACAAGAAAAGGCATGTTATCGTTGACAACTTCAACGATTGTTTGAGGAATCAAATTTTTCTTGGGCCCTCTTTTTTCAACAAAAGCTCGAATTTTGGCCTGTCCTGGATCACGTTCAAGACTAAAATTCCACATCCCTAAAACAGAGGACACTAATGTTTCAAGGGGTGTTTCCGTAAGATCTTCTACAGAAACACCTGCATAAAATAGATTCGCGAAAACTTGGACAGCGTCTCGCTGCTTTGGAGGAACCTTTGGCTTTAAATTCTTAACAATTTGGTCCAGAATTTTGAGTTTTAGGTCCTCTTTGTTTTCTTTTTCAGACATGAATTTTTCTCTTACACATTTCTTAATTCAAAGTTCATGAATAACTTAATGTACCAAAAAGTCTTACAAATATCTTTAAGAATGTACAATATTTTCTGAAGCTTGGAAGCAACGTCCAATGGCTTGCCAACTATAGCTAGGAACCAAAATAGACACCCGAATTCACTGCGCGTGCCCGATAGGATTCAAAACTCCGATCCCAAGATTTTCAATTTTAGTTAGATCCCCCAGATATATATGTAATTTTAGAGTGAATTCTTTTGAGATAAGGAGAATCTACTGGAAAGTTTGCTTTTACAATGTCTTGAGCTTGCTGAAGATAGCTTAAAGTTTGCCGTTTATAGGTTTGTTTATCCCTATCATTTTTAGAGGATTCTGCTTGTTTTAACGATATGGCCGCAAGATCTTCCAAAATGAGGTAAGCATCAGGATGCTCAGACTTGTCAAATATATTCAAAGCAGAAATAAGAATATGTCGCGCTTTTTCTAAATCATTTTCATAAAAGGAAACTTTTGCAAGTGTATATAATGCTCGCCCCGTTTCAATATTATCTTTGCCATAATGATCTTGGAAAATTTTGTAACCCTTGTTAGCAAATTCTTTTGCTTTTTTGGTGTCACCAAAAGCCGCATATAAGTCTGATAAATATAGGTTAGCGCGACCTATATAGTGACTATTTTTAGGAAAATACTTAGGTAATGCGGCTAATCCCTTTTCTAAGAGTTCTCTTGCTCGTGTAAGTTGATTGAGATTTCTATGAATATTGCCTAGAAAAATTAACTTGTTTGTTCTTGTATGCATAGCTTCAGGGAAAAACTGCTTTGAAAGGTGAAAACTATATTCAAAGCATTTTTTTGCTTTTTCATATTCATGAATTCCCATATAGACCTCTCCCAAATACCCAAAGCCTTGTATAATTCCACGATGGTTATCTGAAAAATGTTTCCTATAATGAATGAGGCTTTGTTCGAGAAAATATTTGGCTTTGGCGTAGTGTCCTAATTTTCCATAAGCATTTCCAACATGCCCTAAAACCCAAGCAACCTTAACATCATTTTCAGGGAGATTTTGTTTATAAATATTGAGCGCTTCTTGAAATGCATCTAAAGATTTTTTATGCTCTCCCACCACTCTGTAAGCTGCGCCTAAATGAACTAACGCGAGGGCTCTGTTAGGGGATTTGCTCAGATGAGATGTATTACAAAGACCCAAAACTTTTTCAAGCATCTCTTTTGCTTTTAAAGTTTCTCCTTTCTCTCGATATGTTCCTGCAAGGAAAATTAAGGCATAGTGTGTTTTCGGACTTCCTTCTCCAAAACTATGAGTAAGTTGAAGGAGACCTTTTTCCAAAGCCTCTTTTGCCTTAGAATGGTCACTGAGATAATAATAGATACTCCCGGCATTTACATATAAATATCCTCTCATTTTTTCTGGAAACACATCTCCATAACCAATTAATCGTTCATTGTGTTTAAGAATATTCTTAAGTTTTGTAAGATCTTCTACATCTATTGCATGTTTAATATATTGATCTAATGGGGCCAGAAATAACTCAAAATGACGTGTATCTTTCGAGATGTGAGAATTCATGATGAGATAATCTTTCATAATTTTCTGTGTACTTCGATGGAGCGAAAACACAGAAAATTTCTTTTGAGGATTCAAATCAGAAACGGTAATAAGAGAATAGTTCTTTAAATCGTAGATAAAATTTTCGGCCGTTTCTTTCCCTTTATATTGAATTAAAAGATCTTTTGGTATGTTTAATGGATCTAACAATGAAATGAAGATCAATAAGTCTTTATAATCCTTATCTTTTTTTAATATTTGCTCTAAGGTATAAGCCAGAATGCCAAACCTTGTTTTGACATAATCTCCTGAATCTAAAAGAATATTTTTTTGTATCTTTTCAAAGCCTTCATTATGTATTTCTAAATTATCCAAATATTGCTGATAAGGGATCTGAGTTGATCTGAGATAAAATGCAGCAAGAGATACATCCAAAGGAAATGAAGGAATTCTTTCAAGAAAATCCGTCGCTGCTTGTTGTTGAGAGCTCGTTAATAAACTTTTATTCCCTTCAGTTACAATTTGACTAAAAAGATCTAGTTTCTGTTTTTTATTTAATTCATTGATATCAATGGTATGCGATATAAATTTATTGTTTTTTATATTGGTATTTCTTGTAGAGATCAGCACTCTTCCATTTCCCCATACCGTGGGATCATTGGGAAAATAATGTTGAATATCCTTAAAGTGAGTAACGTTGTCATAAATTAAGAACCAGTCATCAGAGGATTTAAGATGGGTCTTAACAAAGTGGATAAGTTTTTCTTCCTGTAAAACAGGGTCCTTTATTTTTTGGATGAGGGATAAGGCAGCAAGATCTTCCTCTCCTATAGCAAGAACATGGGCAAAACGTTCAAAGGAACTGTAAAGACTTTCAGGGGTTTCAGCATTTAGCTCCCACACCACATTTGTCTTTTGTCCGCGGGCATAGTGCCTTGCAAGCGTTGTTTTCCCGGCACCTCCTATGCCAACAAGAGCAAGTGTGCGAATCCCAGTTTGTTTTTTAAAAGTCTTATCCATCTGTGAAAGAAGTTCTGAACGGTTAAGAAAGGCCGCTTCTGTCGGTAAAACCAAATCTGAACGGATAGATGATTTTTCAGTCTCTTGATCTTCTAAAATTTCTCTTTGTGGAAACAAATTCAGGTTTGATAACTTTAAGCAAACTCCCCCCAAGATGAAAAGAAATAACAAGGACATCCAACTTTTAGGTTTTTGAAAAAATAATGATAGTTTATTATCATTCTTTTTCTTTTTAAACGTTTCATCATTTATATGTTGTTGTTTATATATTGATAATACATCAGCATGACTATTTTCATGGTGTTCTTTGAACTCCAAAATCATTTTATCAAGATTGACATCCAGGATTTTACTTAAGATTTCAAAAATAAAAAAATATTCATTATTGATTTTTTCAAGATCAAGGACTTTAACCTGGGATGAGGTTTTCAAAAGGTCTTGTTTTTTCTCTCCTTTTGGCAGCAGAAAAAGAATCTTATCGTTACTTTTTAGTGGTAAGGATGTTTCGTTGGCACGTGCAAGAAAATGTTCAACCTGCTCTAAATTATTTTTTGAGATAAGGTAAATGACAGACTGATTCTCATTCGCCTCATTAAAGAAGCGTGTTAATGTATTGTTTTTATTTCTTAATTGAGGCAAAAGATTAATACCTGCAAACGCCATAAAGTCCGTCAGATAAGAAATCAGATGGGTACTTTCTCTATCTTTTTCCTCATAGGAAAAGATACAAACTTTATTATTGTTTTTATTTACGTTCGCAATTTTTTTCAGACAGTCTTCAAAACTGCGATTCAAGAGAGTTTTCGAATAATGTTTTCGAATGAGGGGTAACTTTTCTGATTTCTCTATAAAATCAATTATTCTTTCACGTGAGTTACACCCCAGTTTTTCCATGATATTATGGGTATGGTTTTCAACTGTTTTTGGTGAAATTCCAAAAAAAGAAGCAATTTTTTTGGCCGATCTTCCACTGATGAGAAAAGAAATTATGTCTATTTCTCTAGGGGTAAACTTTAATCCATTTATGAATTTCAAGTGGTCAAGGTAGGAATCTTTAAAAAAAAGATTGTCTTTTTTTTCCATATACCAAAAGAGATACTGAGTTCATTCGTTTTACATATGTAAGTTTAAAGCTGATTCTTCCACCTGTAAAGATATAGAGGAAATTCGCCCAAAAATGCCACACGTCTCCAAAACAGACTCAGTGAAGCTGTGCATTCTTTTTAGCCCTCCCTCACGCAGAGCCCCTGAACCTACCACTGCACCTGAGCCTGAGCTTACCCCTGCCCCTACAAGTCTTTGTATTTCTGGCAATATAGATCAACCAACAGCTCCAAACTTAGCAAGATACTTAGTTGTTGATATTCAGAATTTAGGAAAGACGACACTTAGATTGAGAGAAAAGAAGATAGATAGAGGAATATTTTTTCATGAACCTCAGACAAATTCAGAAATAAGGCCAAATGGGTCTTTAAGGCTTATCTTAAAGCAACGAACAAGCATTGGAGCATGGAGTCTAATAGGAGGCATAGATGCATTCATCAAAATTATGGGAGAAAGGGGAGAATTTGATCTCAATGTTCGACAACACCAGGCCATTTTTGCAGGAGGTGAAATAATACATGGAGGAACCTATAAAAGTAATGGCCAAACAGATGTTAGTAAAGTTACATATAAAAAAGAGTTAGGCGAATTTAGAAAAAAACATGGGCATGCCAATTTCTTTCTACATGAGTAATAACTTTTGTAATACAATAGATCTATTGTAATCGAAAATTTTCATAATCAGAAGTACGGGGGATTATTTACATCCCCCTTTCTTATTACGTAAGCTACCGTTCTAATTGAGAAATGTGCATACCAATGAGACGTGCAATCATTACTGTTAAATAAAGCTGCCCTGTTACAGCTTCTAATATTGATAGAAACTTGGCAGGTTGAGATAACGGAACGATATCCCCATAACCCGAAGTTGTTAAAGTAATAAAACTAAAGTAGATGAGATCTTGTCCATAAGCACCATAAAATGTTTCGTTTTGAATTCCTTGAGTAAGGGAAAAGGATCCAGGAAAAAAGCATTCTATAAGAGTAAAGAGGAGTCCATAAAATACCCCTATTAAGAAATAAACTGAAAGAGCTGCATAAATAACGTCTAGTGTTATCTTGCTCGTGGTAAATAAAAGGTGAAGGAGGACACCAACAACAAAGGCTAAGAATAAAATATTAAAAGCAAGTGTGATCTCATCTACTTCCGTTGTCGGAAAGAATAGCCGAAGTAGAGCTGGAGCTGCCAAAAGAAGGGCAATAATCAGATAGTTTTTCTTATTTGAACACATATAAACAGACAATATCAGTAAGCTCAGAAGAGAAAGATCAAGAGCAAATCTGGCATAATGTCCTTTAGCAAAACACGGCGCTACAATGAAAAAAAAGACGATAAATCCTAGCAAGCCAAGATATGTAAAAGGTGGGAGCAACCGTCTCTTCTTTGATTTTATAGAAATACTCATCTGCTTTATCTTTATCCAAAGGGTAAATTGAGTTACAATAACAAATTAAATTAACAAAAAAGTGTAAAGGGAGAGTAAATGAAAAGGGAGAGGTTATACATATTCCTCTTAATTATGATATTCTTATTGGGAGGTTGTAAAGAGTCTCCTCCCGTAAAACAAAGCCCTGTTCCCTTTGTAAAAGTGTTTCATGTGCCTGAGTCGGAAGAGGGAGGTATACGCAGCTTCCCAGGAGTCGTAGAAGCCTCTCAAAAAACCGATTTATCTTTTCTCGTCGCAGGGAAACTTATTGAGCTTTCGGTAAAAGAAGGTGAAAAAGTGGAAAAAGGACAACTGATCGCGAGATTGGATCCTACAGATTATGAAATTGCAGTTGGGGAAGCCCAATCTAAACTTAAGTTGGCCGAGATTGAACTTGACCGAACAACAAAATTACTTCAAAAGGATTTTGCCTCGAAACAACAATACGATGCCAATAAAACATCAGCCGATGTTGCACGAGCAAAATTTGAACAAGCCAAACAAAATTTAAGTTATACGAAACTTCATGCTTCATTTTCTGGAGAAATTGCAAAAAGATACGTTGATAATTTTCAAAATGTGCTAGCAAAACAACCAATTGTAAAATTACAAAATAGAGAATTTCTTGATATCAAAGTACAAATCCCTGAGAGTCTTATTATTAGAAGTGATCGAATAAAAGGTGGTGAATTTGAAGCTGAATTTGAAACAATACCTGATTTGAGGTTTAAGGCAGATATTAAAGAAATTGCGACGCTAGCAAATCCTGACACCCAAACCTACGATGTTACTTTTACCCTTCCCACACCTAAAAACTTACAAGTGTTGCCTGGCATGACAGCGGTGATTCACGCTCACTTTCAAATTAACAGGCAAGAGTCAGAAAAAGTTTTTACAATCCCCGTTTCTGCCGTTTTCAGTGATCAACAAGGAAAGAGTTATGTGTGGGTTATACTCCCCACCACTCAAACACTCAAAAAACAAGAGGTCAAAATTTCCTGGCTTTCTGATAAAGGGGTTCTCATTAGCGAAGGATTGCAACCTGGACAAGATATTGTCGCTGCAGGAGCAGAATTTGTGAAAGAAGGGATGAAGATAAAACCCTATAAAAACCTAGAGGATTAGTCATGAATTTAGGGCGCCTTTGCATCGAAAACAAGGTCCTTGGTTGGCTAATTATCATTGTTTTAGTTGCTTCTGGTCTCTTTGCATTCGAACATATCGGTCGATATGAAGATCCTGAATTTACAATTAAGGATGCTAAAATTATTACAAAATACCCAGGGGCTACCCCCCTTGAGGTTGAGCAAGAAGTTACAGAGCGCCTTGAAACCGCAGTTCAGCAATTAGGCCAAGTAAAATATGTAACTTCCGTGTCTACGGCAGGTGTTTCTGAGATCACAGTTACAATCAAGGATCAATACGATAAACACTCTCTTCCCCAAGTATGGGATGAACTCCGTAGAAAGGTTAATGATATTCAAAGTTTGCTCCCACCAGGTGCGGGTCCCAGCATTGTAAATGATGATTATGGGGATGTTTATGGCATTTTTTTTGCTTTAACTGGTACAGGGTTTTCCCTTGCCGAGCTTAAAGAGATGGCTAAGCAATTAAAAAAAGAACTGCTTTTAGTACCTGGTGTCGCAAAAATTTTAATAAAAGGGACAATTGATGAACAAATATTTATTGAATTATCTCAATCAAAACTCGCTAAATTTAATATTTCATCAGATACAATCTCAGAATTACTGAAAACTCAAAATCAAGTTCTGCCATCAGGTATTGCAACCATTGGTAATAATGACATTCGCATACAACCCTCGGGAGAACTCAACTCAGTTGAAACCATCGCTAACTTGCTCATACCAGGAACAAGCACAAATTCCCGCGTCTATCTAAAGGACGTGGCAACCATAACAAAAGGCTATGAAGAGTTTCCTCAACATTTTATTCACTTTAATGGTCATCCTGCACTGAGTATAGGCATTTCCATGGTAGCGGGAGGTAATATTGTAAATCTTGGCTCTGCTGTAAGTAAAAAGTTGGCTACGATCAAAGAAATGCTCCCCCTTGGTGTTGAAATTACCCCAATTTATAATCAACCCTACTGGGTTGATAAATCTATTAAAGGATTTGTGATCAATCTTGTAGAAGCAGTCATAATTGTTGTGGGAGTTTTACTCGTTTTTATGGGAATGCGCAGCGGTATTTTAATTGGAGTTACCCTCCTGTTGATTGTTTTTGGGACACTCACGATTATGTATTTTTTCAATATAAACCTCCAGCGAATATCTTTGGGAGCATTGATTATTGCCCTTGGCATGCTTGTGGATAATGCCTTGGTTATCGTGGATGGTATTCTTGTTAGAACCCAAATGGGAGAGCGTACCGTAGATGCTGCTGAGAAAGTTGTAAATCAAGTTATGTGGCCTCTCTTTGGGGCAACTGTTGTTGGCATCCTTGCGTTTTCAGGAATTGGACTTTCCCAAGATAAAACAGGAGAATATATTGCGTCCCTCTTCCATGTCATTTTGATTTCCTTACTATTAAGCTGGTTTATTGCCATTACGGTCACTCCCATGTTGGCGGATTTGTTTTTTAAACCTCAACAAGGTTCTACTCATTTTGATCCCTATGCGGGAAAATTTTACAGAGGGTTTCGCAGAGCGATAAGGGGCGTCATTAAGAACCGCATACCTGCGTTGTTTGGTTTAGGAACCGCTCTAGGCTTATCTCTTTTTTTCTTCAGCTATATTCCTCCTGGATTTTTTCCAGATTCTACAACTCCTATTTTTTATGTGGATTACTGGAGAGAAGAAGGAACAGATATTAATAGAACAGCTAAAGATATCAAAGACATAGAAAAATACATCCTTAATATTGAGGGTGTTAAACAAGTCACTTCCTTTATTGGGCAAGGGGCCACACGTTTTATGCTCGTCTATACACCAGAAGCTCCCAACAGCAGCTATGCACAACTCGCAATTGAAACAAAAGATTTTAGCTTTTTCCCTGAGGTGGAAAAGAAAATTCGAAGTTATTTAATTACCTCCTTTCCAAATTCAAATCCTAAATATAAGCATATTATGTTGGGACCGAGTAAGGATGGAAAAATTGAAGTTCGCATAAGTGGGCCAAACCCAGACTTGCTTCGGCAACTTTCTTTGCAAATAAAAGATCTCATGTATACAGACATGAGTACCGAAAGTATTCGAGATAATTGGCGGCAAAGAGTCCTTGTATCAAGACCCATTTACTCTGAGCCATTGGCAAGGTCAAGCGGTATAAGTCGTAGTAAGCTTAGCCAATCTCTGCAGATGACTTTTAGAGGATTAACTGTAGGTTTGTACCGTGAAAAAGATGAGTTGATTCCTATTCTTATGCGCTTACCTGCCTGGGAAAGAAGTAATATTAATTCCATGTACAATCTTTTTATATGGAGTCCTCTCAGCAACACCAATGTTCCTATTCAACAGGTTGTGAAAGATTTCCAGACAAAGTGGGAGGATTCACGAATTCATCGTCGAGATCGGAAGCGAACCATTACCCCTTCTGCGGACCCTCTCAATGAACCGACAGGAGTCGTGTTCAAACGATTAAAAAATCAAATAGAATCTATTCCTTTACCTTTGGGCTATGAACTCGCCTGGGGAGGTGAGCAAGAAAGTCAATCTGATGCTCAAATAGCGTTAGCTGCTAAACTTCCTGCTAGTTTTCTTCTTATGATTCTTGTTGTAATCTTACTTTTTGGTAAGGTCCGCCAATCCTTGATCATATGGTTAACTGTTCCTCTATCTATTATTGGCGTAACAATCGGATTACTCTCTACCCAAAAACCTCTTGATTTCATGGCATTACTTGGGTTTCTGAGTTTGACAGGAATGCTCATAAAAAATGGGATTGTGCTTATCGATCAAATTGATCTGGAAATTAATTTAGGGAAAGAAAAATTAAAAGCAGTGATTGATTCAGCGATTAGTCGAGCTCGCCCTGTGAGCATGGCGGCCTTAACAACTATAATGGGTGTGGCACCTTTATTATTTGATCCTTTCTTTGCGAGCATGGCCGTTTTAATTATGTTCGGTTTAGCCTTTGCAACGCTTCTAACATTATTTGTTATTCCTGTTCTCTATACCTTGTTTTTTAGTATCAGCCATAACCCTAAAAGAGAAGAGCTAGAGCAATAAAATTGCCAAAGGTTTCTCAGCCATAGCTGCGTCTGCTTTCATAGTGGGCTTTTATGTATGCAAATTTGTCTGATTTTTCAATAAACTCAATAATTCCATCAGGGGAACTACATCCGATCTTTTCCATGATAAAAAAATATAGGGGAAATTCCCCCAAATCCAGCCTTCATAGGAAATTTCCCTGATAGGTCAATCTCCCTCTTTTGGTCATTCTGCCATTAACGCCTGCACACGATCTCGATGGTCAATAGGGCAGAAACAACTCAAAGGAGATGAAAAATGAAAAACTCAAGATTTATCAAATACCCCGTTATTACTTTTCTTGCCTTGCAATTATACTCTACGATGCCTTTATCTGCTAATTATAGTTTAGATGATATCGATTCGGAACAATATCAGGTCCATTATAATAAACTTCCCTCCGTAGAAAATAGTGATCAATTGTTGAAAAGCAGAGCTTCTCAATTTTCTCATGTTTTACAAGAAGCGGAAAAGATCGTTTTAAAACATGAAATGGAGGGCTATGCAGGTCTTCGCCTGATCCATAGCCATTTTTCTGTTGGTAAAAACCAAGTCATGCTTGAACACCCTGAAAAATTCGAAGGTGTCTCATCTTTAATTACATACGCTCAAGATATAGATGTTGCGAAGGAAAAAAAGGCTCTGCCTGCCAGTTGGATTTTCAAAGGGGCACGTCCTGAAGAGAGATTCGTCTATGAAACATCCACAGATCCAAGTGTTCATGCTGGTGTTAAATTACTTCAAGAAAGACCTACGTTTGTTGAAGAAATAAAAGACCTTCTCCTCGCAACTCAATTTAATTCTTTGTTATCTCTCGCCTTATTGAAAAGAGAGTCCCTCGTTGCAAAAGAAGATGACGTTTTCATGGAACTGAATAGTGGGGAACTCAAAAAAAGCATTGTTCAACCCTGGAATGTTCAAACAAATCCGATCGATTACTTCAGAACGAGTTGGAGCTTTAAAGGGCCTAAACAGCAAGGATGTATTAAGGTTTCAACGTGCGTTAAGGTTTTGGGTAAACACGCCGAAATCTATATTCATAAGAATATTTAAATTAAAAAATCATTAACCTGCAAATTTATACATGGAGAACATTATGAAAGTTTTAACCCCAACTCGTAAAAAATGGGTGGCTTTACTTGTCTTACAAGTATGGTCGACCTCCCCTTTACTCGCCAATTATAATTTAGACGATATTAACATAGAGCAACATCAATCCCATTATAATAAACTTCCTTCTGTAGAAGATAATGATCGGTTGTTGAAAGAGAGATCTTCTCAATTTTTTCATGTTTTACAAGAGGCTGAAAAAATTGTCTTAAAATATGAATTGGAGGAACATGTGGGGTTCCGCCTTGTTCACAGCCATTTTCCTCTTGGTAAAAATCAAGTCATGGTTGAACAACCTGAAGAGTTCCAGGGCGTATCGTCTTTATTGACCTATGCTCAGGATATAGATGTTGCCAAGGAAAATAAGGCTGTTCCAGCCAGTTGGATTTTTTCAGCTGATCATAATGAAGTCTTTGAAACATCCACAGATCCAAGTGTCCATGCTGGTCTTAAGCTGCTTCAAGAAAAACCTAAGTTTGTTGAAGAAATGAAGGATCTACTAACAAAAACCCAATTTAATTCTTTGTTGTCTCTCGCCTTATTGAAAAGAGAATCCCTTATTCCAAAAGAGGATGAAATCTTTATGGAAGTCAACAGCGGCGAGCTCAGAAAGAGCATTGTTCAACCATGGAATACTGAAACAAACCCTGTTGATTCCATCCGAACAAGCTGGAGTTTCAAAGGACCTCGCCAGCAAAATTGTAGGCCTTCCTGGAGATGCGTAAAAGACAAGGATAATAGGCATATCAGTTGGTTCGACCATCTTTAAAAGATAATTAAAGAAATTACAATTAAGGAGTAAAAAAAATGAATATACACAAGAAGATAAATATATCTATATTAAGCATCTCGTTGCTCTATTCCACAAATTCATTTTGTGTTCTGGATGAGATGCTTGCAGATTACTCAAGAATATTTACAACTAAAATTTATGATCAAAGTACAATTGCTTTTAATACCTTAACCACTGAAAATCAAAGAAAAAGCAGAATTTTAAGGGATTTAAAAAGAAAAAAGAAAGAGCAAATCGACGTAAAGTGTGTGCAAGCCTTAAATGAAGAATTAGCAAAAAAAGAAAGAAACCAGCAGACAATAAAAGAAGTATACGATGATCTTATAGAAGAAACTAAGGCTCACAAGGAAAAGGGTTCGTGGATTAAAACAGGAGTTGATTTATTTATAGCTGGAGTTGGAGGGGCTGTTGCTGGCCCTTTTGGGTGGATGATTGGCCAAGGGGTAGGTTCCACAATTACAAAGCTTGGAGATGAGTACATTAAAGGGGATACATCAACAGAACTAGTGAAAAAAACCGCCAATGCTCAGATTGATGTGCAAGAATACCAATCAATCAAACAAGAAATGGAAAAATTGACCCTATTACGCAATGTTCTTCAAGAAGGTATTGACAAAGAACCTGAAACTTTACTCGCCATGGAGGAGGAATATGTTTTAAGGAAACGTTTTTTCCCAGCTCAAATGCAAGTTAACATTGAAGATGCCCTAATTGACGCAAGAAAGACGGGTATTTCGAATCTAGAAAAACCTGAGGCTTTTGTCCAAAAAGCTCTCCTCCTGCCTTTTAGAGAGAACCCTGTAAAAGAACTAGGTTTTTATAACCTTCCTAAACCAAATGCTGATGACATTCCTAATTCGGTTGATTTTTCTATCGCCTTTGATGATAACGTTTTCTTTAAAGGTTTCTCAGAGGGTTTAAGAGTCAAACTCAAGAATGTTGCGTCTAACATCCGGAGATTATCCAGTTTAAATACAACAGAGCCGAGACGAACTTATTTTTTCTGGGGAAAACCTGGAGTAGGTAAAAGTACGGCAGCTGTGGAAATTCCGCAATTTTTGAAATTACCTTATATCGAGTTAACCATAAGATCAGAAGCCGACTTATCTAAAGAGAGTATAGAAGGAGGCGCACGAGGGTGGCCTAATCCTCAAATAGGCATGTTCGCCCTTGCTCTAACAGCATCCAATTCAGAAGGTAGGTCCTATGGAAATCCAGTTTTAATTTTAAATGATTTTGATAGGGTCTTAGGAAATTCTTCCCAAGCCCTATCTTTCCTGTTGTTCTTCCTTGATCCAAAAACAAAGCAATTTCTAAATAATTACTTTGGGGGGAATCTTGACATCAGCAAAATAACGACAATTTTGACGAGCAGAAAAAAAATTCCCGCAGGGGAATCCTATGATGCTTTAAGAGATCGAACAGCCGAGGAAATTGAATTTGATCCTCCAAACTCTGAAACATTAACATCTATTTTAAAAGATTATAAAAAAGAAGTTTTAAAACAATACGAACCCAATTTTGTCAAGAATGATTGGTGGAAGAGTATGGAACGAAAAACAGATGCTGCTATCCCTGGTCTTGTTCAAGGCGAAGAGAGTATTAGAAAGGGAAAAAGGAAACTAGAAGATAATATTGGATTGCAATTTACTGATTCCTTTAACAGTCTTGCGGAAACTAAAAGAGCAAGGAGACAATAAGATCAGAAAACTTTCTTCCGCTGGCGTCATCCTGAACCTTTAGTCCCGGTCCCCAATCAAGTCGGGGGATGACGCCAGGGGGTTGAAATTCTCTCATTTTCAAGTTTCTCGTTTGTCATCCAGCGCTTTATTCATTTAAAATGTTCGTATTATGACAATCTTTTTGAAACTTCCCTGGACAGCAGCGGAAACGAGTTGGCATGACGACTTTGCCAGTTTATACATTCGCAAGCACATGGACGAATCAATAAATTGAGCCAAGGGTTATCTGTGTCACTCCTTTAGGAATATCCCTAATTTTCAATAGGCTTTCAATAAAGGTTAACCAATTATAATCTAATGAAAAAGGACCGTGGATACCTGGAGCGGGCGAAGGGATTTGAACCCTCGACCCCAACCTTGGCAAGGTTGTGCTCTACCCCTGAGCTACGCCCGCATTTTGTTTTTTGAGGTGGTGTCATCATAGTCAGGATGATTTCATTTTCAAGAGGGAAAATATTATGTAAGTTAGAATTCCCTCAACTCCATAATCTGGTTGTGGATATAAAATGGGTACACCTTACCTGTTTCTATTAAATAAAATTCGAGTTAAGAATTTTATTAATGTTATTATTTGTTTGTTATTTTTTGTTATTCAATGCAAAGCTAATCATCACTTTACAAAAAACCCTTTAGATAGAGAAAAAGAGGTTGAGTACTTTCTAAAGCTTCCTCCTAAGCCCCATGACAAAAACCCCCTTATCATTTTAATTCATGGCCACCAACCAGACCCTCGACCTGGCGGTATGGAGTTTTTAACGAATGGACTGCTTGAGATTTTTGCTCAAAAGGGTTTTATTGCTGCAGCTGTTTCTCAACCAGGGCCCTCTCTTTTCGGGGAATGGCTTTCCTGGTCCAAGGGCGATTTCCCTGATTATTTTGGACCTTTTCGATATGGGGACCTTGGGGAGTGATCCAAAGGGCATGGCTCCCCCCTAGCCAAAGATCATACCAATCAAGGGTAATATATGCCTCTGGGCATGAAGACTTGCTGGGCTCGAGACGAATTGACAGAGCCCCTTTAACACATGGCTGGTTCTCTTTTTCATAAGAAACAAGCAGAGGAATATTTTGGACATTTCCTTGGCAGATCCCCTCACGACATTGCAGAGGGCGGATTTCTTTTGCTGCCAAATAGGTTTTCCAGGTTTCTGCCGTAAACTTTCCTTTTCTTAACGAACTGACATAAAGGATCCCCTTCTCATAATACCCCACCAGTTTGCCTTGTCCATCAATGAGAACATGGGGAGGATTGGAAAAAAACGCCCCGAGAACGCCAATCCCCAGAGGAAGGAAACCCCACCTTCGCCAAGGCTGCTGCCACAAGCAAATCCAAAGCCCTCCAAAAACACCAAAGGCAAAGGCCCAAGACGGAGGGTGGGCAACCCCAATATTTGCCCCTGGCCAAGAGGATACGGTTGCTGCAATTTGTACAAGGGCGTTCAAAGACTTTTCAAATACCCACAGTGGGCCCTCTCCGAGTCCGAGAGGCTCACAAAGGCACGTCAGAAGCGCAGAAGGCATGATCACGAGACTTGTTAACGGAACAGCCACTAAATTGGCCTCAATGGCATGGAGGCTAAAGCGGTGGAATAAGTAAATGGTAAAGGGCAACGTTGCAAGGGTTGCCAGAAGAGATGTAAAAATAAGTCCTCCACAATAGACACCAAACTTCCGCAAGATTCCTCCACCCACAACCCAACGCGACAGGGGATTTTTCCAAGCTTCATATCCTGCAATGAGGGCAATAACAGCAGCAAAGGAAAGCTGAAAGCTCGGTCCCAGAAGAGCCTCAGGTGTTATCAATAGGATAACAAAGGCTGCAAACGCGACGGTTCTCATAGAAAGAGCAGTGCGATCAATTAAAATCGCTCCCATCACACAAGAGATCATAATAAACGCCCTTTGAGCAGGGATACCAAAACCAGAAAGGACAAGATAAAGGAACGTCATCAAAATCGTTCCCCAGGCCGCAATTTTCTTACTGTTAAAATGCAAACAAATGGCGGGAACGAGGGCAATACCCCGCCTGATAATCATAAACACAACGCCAGCGATAATGGTTAAATGAAGCCCTGAAATGGCAAGAATATGGGCAAGTCCTGAGTTGATAAAGTCTTCACGTACCTGATCAGGAATGGCTGCCTTATCCCCTGTAATAAGCGCAGCAGCAATCGCCCCCAGGGGTGGCGTCATATGAATCAAGAAAAAGGCTGTAATTTCCTCCCGTCTCTTTTCCATCAAATCTCCCCAGGAAGGATTATCTGTGATAATTTCTGGTGTTGATAAGGCAAATCCCGTTGCCCCTAATCCGTTAAAGTAAGCCTGCCTCCTAAAATTAAATCCACCAGGAATTGAAGGATCTGCAACAGGATTGAGCTTGGCCTTTAGTTGAATAACTTGCCCTGGCCAAAGCCGTTCCTTCTTTCCTTTTAAAGTTAACCTTATTTTATTGGGAAGAATGTGGGGCGTATCCGCCTGAAGTTCAGTTAAGATGAGACGTTGGTATAAAACTCCTTTGAGGGTTGGTTTGAGTTCAACCTGAACCACTTTTCCAGTTAAGAGAAGAGGCGGCAAAGAGTAATGCAACATACCTGTGCCTAAATAATGAGTACGCACCAGACCTGCACTAAATCCAAGGGTAATCACACCCAAACTCACCATAACCAAACGAAAGGGAGTCCTTAATAAGGACAACAGAAAAAAAGGAAATCCAACAAGTCCCCACCAGAAGGATGGCTCTGCAGAAAGCCTAAAATATAAGATAATACCAATCCCCAAAAACACAGGGAGCCATATTGGCCACCGATGGTAATCATCATAGACGTTTTGAAGAATGTATCTTTTTAGATTATCCATTTTATCATTTTTTTCTCATTTTCTATCAAAACAGATAAAATGAAAAGGATAAAATTTTAAGGATTGTTAAAATCTTTTCACCCGACATTTTTATATAATCTTTGAAAATCAAGAAGTTATCGTCATTACGAGGAGCGTGAGCTCCGGAGCAATCCAGGCAACCGTTGAATTGGTGGCCTCTGGATTGCTTCCACCCGCTTTCGCGGGTGTCGCAATGACGAAGTAGTTAGATATAGCCTTGTTAATAAAAAAATGGTCGGTGATGAAGCAAAAAGGATTTTCAATTGCGTCTTAATGTCCTCAATGACAAAATACGGTTTCATTTTTTAACGAATAAAGGAAAATTATGTCTGTGATTGTTCGTTTTGCCCCTTCTCCCACAGGGTACCTCCATATTGGGAGTGCTAGAACAGCCCTTTTTAACTGGCTTTTTGCCCGCCATCATGGAGGGAAAATGCTCCTTCGGATTGAGGATACGGACCGAGCGCGCTCAACCCTCGATGCCGTGGATGCTATTTATAAAGGCCTGGAGTGGCTTGAAATTAATTGGGATGAGGCACCTGTTCATCAATTTGACCGTATGGAGCGTCATGTTGAAGTCGCAAAAGAACTTCTCACGCAAGGAATGGCCTATTATTGTTACTGCACGCCTGAAGAGCTAGAAGTCATGCGGGAAGAAGCGAGAGCTAAAGGTCTGCCTCCCCGCTATGATGGACGGTGGCGGAATCGCTCCCCTGAGGAAGCCCCTAAAGATATCAAACCTGTTATCCGTTTTAAGGCCCCCCAAGAAGGAGATACGATGATCCATGACTTGGTTCAAGGCGAAGTGAAGGTTTCGAATACTCAGCTTGATGATCTCATCCTATTGCGGGCAGATGGAACGCCAACTTATAATCTTTCCGTTGTCGTGGATGACCATGATATGGGAATTACTCATGTCATTCGGGGAGATGACCATCTCACCAACATGTTCCGCCAATTTCATATCTTTCAAGCCATGGGTTGGAAAATTCCTCATTATGCCCATATTCCTCTGATTCATGGTCCTGACGGGGCTAAACTTTCCAAGCGCCATGGTGCCCTTGGCGTTGAGGCTTATCGAGACATGGGGTATTTGCCTGAAGCCTTAAGGAATTATCTTCTCCGTTTGGGATGGAGTCATGGAGATGATGAGATTATCTCAACAAATGAAGCCATTGAATGGTTTGACTTAAATCACGTCGGAAGATCCCCAGCCCGGTTTGATTTTGTGAAACTTAGCAATTTGAATGGCCATTACATGCGAGAAGCTGATAACGACCGCCTTGTGACCCTTGTCATTCCTTTTATTGAGATAAATCATGGGCTTCAAGTGAATGCTGAAGGGCAGGATTTCCTGCGTCGCGGCATGAATGGGCTCAAGCAACGAGCAAAGACAATGATTGAACTTGCTGCAAGTTCTCTCTTTTATCTTGGTCCCCCCGCCCCTGATGAAGGGGCCCAAAAGATCTTAAAAGCAGCGGATAGCCTTTCAATTCTCAAAACGATGGAAGAATACCTGAAAGCCTTTCCTGAGGTTTCCTGGTCCGAATCTCAGCTTGAAAATTATATCCGTGAAATTGCTGAAGAAAATAACTTATCTTTGGGGAAAGTTGCCCAACCTTTACGCGCAGCTTTAACAGGACGAAGTGTCTCCCCCAGCGTCTTTGAGATCATGCATGTTCTTGGAAAAGATAAAACATTAGAAAGACTTCAGCTCATACTCAGGAAATAAAAAAATCTGGTTTCTTAAATTGATTCTTAAGAAAGTCATGGGTATTATTCCTTAAAAAAGGAATGAAATTACATGGAACCACAGTTTTTAGAAGAAGATCACGAGCTGGCTCATCTTGAACTTTCTCCCGGAAAGCCAGGGGGTTCAAAGGCTGTTAATTTCCCTGTTCTTCAAGGAACGCTTGGTCCATCAGTTTTAGATATTCGTAAGCTCTATGGTGAAACTGGGTGTTTTACCTATGATCCTGGATATACCTCAACAGCCAGTTGTGAATCTAAGATTACCTTTATTGATGGGGAAAAGGGAGTTCTCCTTCATCGTGGTTACCCCATAGAAGAACTTGCAGACAATGGTACATTTCTAGAAGTGGCTTACCTTCTTATGGAAGGAGACCTTCCCAAACAACGCGAGTATGAAAAGTTTATCAACGATATTACTTTCCATACCATGGTCCATGAACAGCTTCGAAATTTCTATAGTGGATTTCGAAGAGATGCCCATCCTATGGCCATTATGGTAGGGGTAGTCGGTGCACTCTCAGCCTTTTATCATGACAGTCTTGATATCCATGATCCCCAACAAAGGATGATTGCCTCTCACCGGCTCATTGCAAAAATGCCGACCATTGCTGCCATGGCTTACAAATACTCCATAGGTCAACCGTTTATGTACCCTCAGAATGATTTGGGATACGCGGAAAACTTCCTTCATATGATGTTTGCAACGCCAGCAGGATCAAAACCCATTAATCCTGTGATAACAAAGGCTTTGGATAAAATCCTCATTCTTCATGCGGACCATGAGCAGAACGCATCAACGTCCACTGTTCGTTTAGCTGGATCGAGTGGGGCTAATCCTTTTGCCTGTATTGCTGCAGGAATTGCCTGCCTGTGGGGTCCTGCCCATGGAGGGGCCAATGAAGCCGTCATAAATATGCTCAAACAAATTGGGCATAAAAATAGGATTCCTGAATTTATCAAAAAGGCCAAAGATAAAGACGATCCCTTCCGTCTAATGGGTTTTGGCCATAGGGTTTATAAGCATTATGATCCCCGCGCCTCCGTTTTAAGGATAACATGCCAAGAACTTCTTGAGGAGCTTGGATATAAGCATGAGCCTCTCTTAGAACTTGCTAAAGAACTTGAAAAAATTGCTTTAGAAGACCCGTATTTTGTTGAGAAAAAACTCTATCCGAATGTGGATTTCTATTCTGGTATTATTTTCAAGGCCATTGGAATCCCCTCTTCTATGTTCACAGTCATCTTTGCTGTAGCCCGAACAGTAGGGTGGATTGCCCAGTGGATGGAAATGATAGAAGATCCTCTCCAAAAAATTGGACGACCGCGTCAGCTCTATACAGGCCATACCATTCGCCCTTACGTTCCTTTTTCACAACGAGGAGCATAGATGTTAGCCAGGCCTCCTGAAAAAAAACCTTTTTTTCACCCAGAGACTCAGCCTTCCTCTTCTCCCCATATTGCGAATGATAATCAACCCCCTCCGAAAATATTAATTGGATGGATCCTGTGCGTGGTTGGTGTGATCTTTCTTATAGCTGCTTATCTCTTGTTCTAGCGTCTCAAAAAGGGTTGACTCTTACCCTCTCTTGACTTCCTTATTTATGAATTATACTAAGGTATTGTCTAAACATAACATTCACACTGAAGGAGTCTTTCATGATAACGGTAAAAAAAATAGGAACTTTTCTCTTAGCCGCATGTTTGGTTTTTCCAAGCTATGCAGTTGCAAAAAAATCAGATGAAGATCATCAAAGTAAATCCGTTGCACGAAAACTGAAAGAAGAGAAGAAAAAACAGAAAAAATCTCTCAAAAAGATTGAAAAAAAGCAAAAAAAGGAATTAAAAAAACAAAATAAACTCCTTAAAAAACAAGAAAGAAAATTAAAAAAAGAGGAGAAGAAAAATAAAACTTTACCAAGACCTCTCCCTGCCCAACCTAACCCACCGGTTGTGGAAGCTCCAAAAGTCTATATGGTTAATGTGAAAGATCTTTCAAAAGAGCAAAAAAGACGTGCAGAAAAACTTTTCAACCAAAAATATGATAAAAAGGGAATCATTAAGTTCTCTCATAGTGGATTAACAAACCCAAATTTTAAAGAATTTCTAGACCTTAAAGAGAGCGA